>WJXF01000006.1_pt1 | contig 257266 bp, 247 predicted proteins | sample 9263211 | NCBI WGS metagenome assembly WJXF01 (sample SAMN12697362, study PRJNA563984) | aquatic metagenome | isolation source: water sample from a prawn hatchery tank treated with erythromycin, plated on... | place: Australia | collected 2018-10-17
TTGCTCAACCGGTTGGTGAGTTGGGCCATCTTCGCCAAGACCGATAGAGTCGTGCGTGTAAACTTGGATGTTCTGAACTTTCATCAGAGCAGCCATGCGCATTGCGTTACGCGCGTATTCCATAAACATTAGGAACGTTGCGCCGTATGGTACGAAACCACCGTGCAGAGCGATACCGTTCATGATCGCTGTCATACCAAATTCACGTACACCGTAGTGGATGTAGTTACCGGCTGGATCTTCAGCAGAAACAGACTTAGAGCCAGACCACATGGTTAGGTTAGAAGGCGCAAGGTCAGCAGAGCCACCTAGGAATTCTGGTAGCATAGCACCGAACGCTTCTAGAGCATTTTGCGATGCTTTACGTGATGCGATGTTTGCAGGATTTGCTTGAAGGTCAGCAATGATTGCGTTTGCTTTCTCTTCCCACTGTGCTGGTAGTTCACCGTTTACGCGGCGTTTGAATTCTGCTGCAAGCTCTGGATATGCTGCTTCATAAGCTGCAAGTTTCTCGTTCCACGCTGCTTCCTTAGCTGCGCCTGCTTCTTTCGCGTCCCACTGCGCGTAGACATCTTGCGGAATTTCAAAAGGACCGTGCTCCCAACCTAGTTCTTTACGTGTAGCTGCAATTTCTTCAGCGCCTAGCGGAGCACCGTGACAGTCGTGTGAACCAGACTTGTTAGGTGAACCAAAACCGATGATAGTCTTAGTACAAATTAGAGTAGGGCGAGGGTCAGCTTTAGCTGCGATGATAGCTGCGTTGATTGCTTCTGGATCGTGACCGTCTACTGCTGGGATTACGTGCCAACCGTAAGCTTCAAAACGCTTAGGTGTATCGTCAGAGAACCAACCTTCAACGTGACCATCGATTGAGATACCGTTGTCATCCCAGAACGCAATTAGCTTACCAAGGCCTAGCGTGCCAGCTAGAGAACATGCTTCGTGAGAGATACCTTCCATCAGACAGCCGTCACCCATGAATGCATAAGTGAAGTGGTCAACGATGTCGTGGCCTTCTTTGTTGAACTGTGCTGCTAGAGTCTTCTCAGCTAGCGCCATACCTACAGCGTTAGTGATACCTTGACCTAGAGGACCTGTTGTTGTCTCGATACCTGGTGCGTAACCGTACTCTGGGTGACCTGGAGTCTTAGAGTGTAGTTGACGGAAGTTTTTCAGATCGTCGATTGATAGCTCGTAGCCTGCTAGGTGAAGCAGAGAGTAAATCAGCATTGAGCCGTGGCCGTTTGAAAGTACGAAACGGTCGCGGTCAGCCCACTCAGGGTTTGAAGGGTTGTGGTTTAGGTGAGAGCGCCAAAGAACTTCAGCGATGTCAGCCATACCCATAGGTGCGCCTGGGTGGCCAGAGTTTGCTTGTTGTACACCATCCATGCTTAGAGCGCGGATAGCATTAGCTAAATTTTTACGATCCATAATAAATACCGATAAATAGATTGTTTCTTAGAAAGGATGTTAAGAGGGGAACGCAAACGTTCCCCTCTAGAAATTCTGTTGATTAAAGCTTAGCTTCAATCATTGCTTCAAGTTTGCCTTGGTCAACTGCGAAGTTGCGGATACCTTCAGCAAGCTTCTCAACTGCCATAGGGTCTTGGTTGTGATCCCATAGGAACTCAGCGTGAGTCATTGCAGCAGGACGCTCTTTAGTGCCTTTAGAGTCAACTAGCTTCTCTACCACTTCACCTTCAGCCGCTTCTAGTTCAGCAAGAAGTGCAGGAGCGATAGTTAGACGGTCACAACCCGCTAGCTCTAGGATCTCACCGATGTTACGGAAGCTTGCGCCCATTACTACAGTGTTGTAGCCGTACTCTTTGTAGTAGTTGTAGATGCTAGTTACAGATAGAACACCTGGATCTTCTTGAGCTTCGAAGTCACGACCTTCTTTCGCTTTGTACCAGTCCATGATACGACCAACGAATGGAGAAATTAGGAATACGCCAGCTTCAGCACATGCACGAGCTTGAGCAAAAGAGAATAGTAGAGTCAGGTTACAGTTGATGCCTTCTTTCTCTAGGATTTCAGCTGCGCGGATACCTTCCCAAGTTGAAGCCAGTTTGATAAGGATACGATCGTTAGTGATGCCCGCATCGTTGTACATTTTTACTAGTTGGCGAGCTTTAGCAACGCTGCCTTCCATGTCGTAAGAAAGACGAGCGTCAACCTCAGTAGAGATGCGGCCTGGAATAGTCTTAAGGATTTCTTTACCGATGTTTACCGCTAGCATGTCACAAGTGTCTTGTACTTGTTGTGCTTTATCAGAGCTTTGCGCTTTAGCGTATTCGATAGAAGCGTCGATTAGAGGAGCATACTCTTCGATTTGAGCTGCTTTAAGAATCAGAGAAGGGTTAGTTGTAGCGTCTTCTGGCTGGTACTTTTTGATTGCATCAATTTCACCAGTGTCAGCGACTACAGTCGTTAGTTTACGAAGTTGCTCTAATTTGTTGCTCATTTCGATCATCCTATTTCATTGGGCTTCCACATCACTAAAGGATATGGGTGTGCAATTGCAAGCGAGTTAAGTAATAGTCGAATTTCCCACAGGGGACAACTTAGCTTACTTAACTTAAATAATTTTCAACGTATGAACAATTGTTGTGAACATTTGCTCGAACGCTGAGTAAATGATGGGTTCATAATTATCTCATACAGCTAGAAAGTCAATTGTTGAATGAGCTTTTAAGTGATGTTCATCAAGTATTTTTTGTGTTCTCTACGCTTGGTAAGGAAACTAAACGTTTGCCTAGGCGGCGTAAGGGCTACGGATAAACTTATCAGGTGAAAATATAGGCTGAGAAAATGTAATTCTCATGAGCAAATGTTGCCAAAAAAGGTTGTTGTGACATATGCTACGGCTGTGAGCACATGTTAGGTGCAATTGGTTAGCTGTGGAAGATACCCTAATGAGCAAATCGCAAAGCGACATTTCAGATGATAACGCAGATCTATTGACGGAAATCTCGGTCGCCTACTATCAGGATGGTGCGACTCAGGAAGAAATATCGAAAAAGTTTTCTGTGTCTCGTGCCAAGGTAGGCCGCATGTTAAAGCAGGCCCGGGATGAGGGCATTGTTGAAATTACGGTTAAATACCACCCAGTGTTTAGTGCCAAAATAGAGCAGCGCCTGATTGAGCGCTTTGGTGTTAAGCGTGCGCTTATCGCGCTAGATCAGCCAGTAGAAGAGCAGCAACGCCAGCAGGTAGCAGGACTGGTTTCAAAATATATGGCTAGTTCCATTCAAAATGGATCAGTAGTCACCGTCGGGCAAGGTCGTAATGTCTCCGCAGTAGCTCATCACGTTGGTGTCATTCCACAGCGTGATGTTAAGTTTGTCTGTGGTATCGGTGGTATCCACCCTCGTGGAGGGATGTTCAATGCTGATCATATTTGCCGTCAGTTTGCGAAGAGTTACGGTGGAACCTCAGAGACATTATACGCACCAGCCTATGCAGAAAACAGAGAGCAAAAGCTGGCCTTTATGCAAAATGCAACCGTTAAGCAAACCTTGGATCTTGCGCGTAAAGCTGATGTTGCTTTAGTTGGTATCGGTGATATGAGCGAGAACAGTTATATGGTTGACCTTGGCTGGTTTACGGCAGATGAAGTGGTTCAGTCGCGAATGCAGCAAGGGGTAGTGGGTGACTTTGCTGGTTACGATTTCTTCGATATCCATGGCGACTCAGCGACGACCGTAATGAGTGACCGTGTTATCGGCTTAAGTATCGACGAGTTTCGTCCGATTTCAGAGGTTATAGCCATCGCTGCAGAAAACAGCAAACCACTGGCATTGTTAGGCGCACTCAGAACAGGTGTGATTGATGTTATCGCGACAAGCGTAAGCAATGCACTGACAGTACTCAACCTAGATGAGCAGATGAAGTAATCCTTTGGAGTACCAAATTCATATTGTTCGGCATCGGTTCGTATACGAATCATAGCTTGTCTTTTGAAAATAACTTTAAGAAGTCAATAAAAGTACGAATTCTTGATGGCACCTGAAGTCCGTAGTTATGAACAACCCAAACAGGTGCCATCAACTTAACCTGTTTGTCAGTGATCTGAACCAATTTCTCTTGTCGTAGTTCTGCGCTAATGGCTAACTTTGGCAGGCAAGCAATCCCAAGCCCTGATAACGCCATAAGTTTGATCGTAGGAACACTGTCTCCGATACGATTGGCTTGAAATCGATAAGTTATTGAATTCGAGTTGTTTGCGTCAAACTTTCTCTCGACATTTGTTCCTTCCCACTGATTCGCAATGTAGTCACAGTTAGTCAAAGCTGACTTAGTGATAGGGAGAGATAGCCCCTTTTGCACGATGTAATCTGGGGAGCAGCACAACACTTGCTCAAGTTCTCCAAGCTTTAATGCTCTAGCACTTGAATCGGGCAACTCTCCAACAGTAACAGATAAATCTATATACTTTTCAATGAGGTTTAAGCGCATGTCATTAGCTATCAACTGCGGCTCGATTTGGGGGTTAAGCCTGACAAAATCGCACATAGCAGGGCCAATCAACTGATTCATTAAAGTATGTGGTGAGGTTATCGTTATCGTGCCCGCAAGATCGGTATTGGAATTACGAGCTTCTTCTTCTGCCAGTGACATCAGTTTGTTTAACTCTAAACACCTTTGGTAGAAACGTTTTCCGGCTTCGGTAAGGGATTGGCGGCGTGTTGTGCGTGTAATTAGCTTAACATTTAGGTGCTGTTCAAGAGCTTGAAGGTGATGACTCACGACAGATTTCGATACGTCGAGTTGATCCGAGGCTTTGGTTATCGATCCTGACTCAACGATTTGAACAAAAACTTGCATGCGGTGAAGGTCTGATTTCATTGTTATTGTTCGATATAATAAGACTATTAGTTAAATTATAAGTTATTTATCAATTCACCAAAACAATTAAGATTGCTTTTGAGCTCAAACAATAAAACTAAAGGAGATAACCATGAGTATCTTAGTGCAATTTCAATTTAACTACGCGCACGAAAACAGCCAGCTAATTAAAGATTTCTTTACTGAGATCTTACCTGACACTCGATCTTTTGACGGGAATATATCGGCACACTTGTTTCAAAATAGCCAGGTTGATAAAGCTTTAGTATTGTACGAAGAATGGCAAAGTGAAGCGCATTTTAAAAAATACATTGGTTGGAGAAAAGAGATAGGCGATTTTGATCGACTTGGCGCTTTGTTGGCACAAGAACCAAATATTTCTATCTTATCTAAGGAAGTGTGATGAACAAGATATGGAGCCCATCAAATGTTCCTCCATCTGCTGCGAACTACCATCAATGTGCGGTAGTACCATCTGCTTCGACAAGACTTCACGTAGCGGGGCAGTTAGGCATCAATAAGGATGGTGACATTCCCGAAAGTGTAGAAGAGCAAATTGTGCTGGCTTGGCAAAATGTAAGAGGTGTTTTGTATGCCAATCAAATGGACATAGATGACTTAGTTAGTGTGCGGATTTACTTAACTGATCGAAACGACTTGCCCTTCTATCAACTTGCAAAGGAGCAAATACCTTTTGATGTTGGTGCGTTACCTACCACATTGCTGTTTGTTGCGAGCTTGTTTGACTTACGCTGGAAAGTAGAAATAGAAGCTGAAGCAGCAAAATGTTTTGATACATAGCTCAAAGATTAGAGGCGGCAGTGCCGCCTTTTTTTCTGCATTACCCTGTCACAAATTCTGGTGGTGTTTCCTATGCAATCTAATCCACAAATCTCATGTCAGTGTCATTACTGATGTCAAAATAATTCGTAGTGTTGCATAGATCACATTAATTAGTTTTTATATAAGTGATTTTACTTCACAAATTTCGGTTGATTTTTTAACACCCTCACTATCTACCCCCCAAACTTTTAGTCTCAACGACGTTTATCTATCGCAGGAAAATTATCTGTATTTACGACCAATTGCAGTGTAAAACCTAAGCGAAACCTACTCTAGAGCCAATATTCTAACATTCAGTCCAACAATTTTTATGTTTCAACATTAATACCTGTTGCTTTGTAGTGGCGTGGTGGGCTTTGTGATTAAGTGTTTTGTTGTATAAGACTTGCTTATGACTCCATAAATATTGCTGTTTGTATCTATATGACACAATTGTTATTTTGCAGCTAAATTATTTAGCTCAAAAAAAAAATTATAAAATCGCAACATCGAGGTAGTTTCGACCATGAAAACCGTCAATAGAAGTATCGACGTCAAATACCTAAGAACTTTTTCGCAGGTTGCCAAGCAAAAAAGCTTTACCGCAGCGGCTGAATCATTGTTTATGACACAACCTGCAGTTTCACAACATATTAAGAAGATTGAAAGTACGATAGGGGCAAGTATTTTTGATAGAAAAGAGGGCTTTGTGCTGACAAAACATGGCCAAGTGTTACTTGAATATGCTGATCAAACAATGTCTATGTATGAGAAGTTGTTCAACGATTTGGAAAGTGTAGAACTGCGAGATCAATTCAACATTGCCATTGCAGAGTTATTCTGTCCCGATATGGTTGATAAAATTATCAATGAATTTAGAGCGCTAAACAATATCGACCTTTCAATCACCAGTTTTGCGAGTTGTGGGCATCTAGATATAGACAGTTATGACCTAATTTTTTCGGTTAGTAGGCTTCCTTGTACAGATGGGCGTTCTTATCAACTCAATACGGTTAACTACGCTATTGCCCATTCACATGTTATGGATCCGCACGAGTGCTATCCACAACGAATTGTATATTGTCACACGTTAAATCGCTCGGATGTTCAAGATATTCTTAAACAGCACGGTATTGATGCTTCTTTTGTAAGTAGTTGGGTTTCAACTAACTCATTAAGATTGATCAAGAACGAGCTTGAAACAAATGGCACGGTGTTGATCTTTCCAGAATGGTCAGTTCGAAATTTAGACTGTCGTAAAGTGATCATTAACCAGAAGGCTAATATGTATGTATGGTGCAGCGATGATGTCACTCACGAACTTGAAGAACTTGGATTAAAGCACAAAATGCAAGAGTTGTTTGAACTCAAGGAAGAGGAGCAACTACGACAAAATACCACTAGTTTCAAACCTTGCCGAATATCAGCATTTAGAAACTAAGAAAAGAGAGTAATGAAAAAGCTAGGCCGCTAATAGATATAGGTATTCCATAGGGAATACCTGTTTCGAAAGCTTTTTTACTAGAAGCGATTCCTGCTAAATACATGAGAGCCACTTGAACACCCCCAAGTAATCCCACCATAACCAAACAAGCAATAGTGAGTTCGGGTTTTATTCCTATTGTAAACGCACACAGTAGCTTGATGTCTCCAGCACCGAAACAGCCAACTAACCACATCAAAATGAGAACTGAAAAAATAACAAAGGTTGTGGTTGCTGATTGAAGAATATACCCATAGTAACAAGCTGCGACCGTATTTATAACGAATAGTGTTTTACATAGACTATTTGATATTGTCCTGCTTTTATGATCACTAATACATGCTTTAATAGCACAAGAGAGGTTTAAGATAATAAATGATATTGAAATGATATTGTCTATAATCATATTGAAATAATATCTGTTCGTATAAATGGTATCAACCATTGCCATTATAAAATTATTTTATTTCTCTATAAAATAGTATGTTTATTGTGATAATGAAAAATTATGACTCCATAAAAACTAATAATTTGTTGTAATTAATATTGGATGATTTAATTCCTTCTGAAATATACACAGGCTAAGGCCAACATTTTAGAGGAACATTATGTACTACAAAACTTTAGCTAAGCTTGCAGAGCTTAAAATGAAATTCGAAGATGACATCCGCGGTGTAACGGCCGTTGAGTATGCGATTATCGCAGTTGTTATGTCAGCTCTTGTATTAGCGGCATTCCAAACAGACACACTGAAAAATGCAATTACAGGGGCTTTAACCAAAGTCACTAATAACCTAACTAAAGCAACAGGTAAGTAAGTTACTTCACTGTGTTTTTCTAGGGGCGATAGCCCCTATTTCGTTACTACTTAGACTCAATATGAATAGAACAATTATTCTTGTACTTGTTGCTCTCGCCATTTTCTCTAGCTTTGTTTTTATTAACAATACTTATTTTTCTACGACTGTAGAACAGCAAGAGCAAACTGAAAAACCAGAACCCAAAGTTACTGTTTTGGTCATCAATGATGACGTAAACAAAGGTCAGATAATAAACGCATATTCTTATAAAACAGAGTTAATCGACTTATCGCAAGTCGAGGGCTTGGACTATACAGCGCAAGAAAATATTAACATTCAACCAGGGGCTTTATTTAGAAGAGAGTTAAACCCAGGAGAACTTATTTCTCAAAAAGATATATCAAACCCAGGTGACCGAGATTATATGTTTTTGTCTGTCAATGATGGGGAACTGCCTTATTACTACCATGTATCGGGCCTCGGAATTGTTCAAACTCTAACTCTTTATCCGGGAGACAAAGTTAGTTTTGTCTCTACCACTTCTTCTGAAAATAACTTGCTCGAAGATGGCTATGGTGATGTTGGTGGTTTAGTGAGCCGCGTCATAATCAGCGGTGCAAGGGTTTTACAGGTAATAAAGGGGGATGAGGATGAAGATGCCGAGGATGCGGAGGATAAGCAATATAGCGTCGTGATAGCACTCAAAATGCGTGATGTACTCAAACTTGAGATGGCGCAAAAAGTAGGCGATGTAAACATTGTTCCGGCGGAGATTGAAAACCGTTATTTATCTATTCGCAGCAGTGACTTACTGGAAACACAATTTGGAGTAAGAGAGTTAAGGGGTAAAGACTAAATGGCAATAAATAAAACTAAGTCGGCAGCACTACTGTATCTCATTCTCTGTTTTCCGTCATACGCTTCTCAATTGATGAGTTTAGATCAAGGAGCGGCTAAAACGATTAATCTAAAACGTCAGGTTGCAACTGTCTTTGTCGCAAACCAAGAAATCGCCGATTACAAGATTATTGATGAGAATAAAGTTGTGGTTTATGGCGTTGGTCAGGGTAGCACCTCAGTGATTGTGTACGACCGAGGTGGAAACGAAATATACAACGCAGAATTGGTTGTAAACCAAAGCTTGAGATTACTAAAGCAAACTATAATTGCTCGCTTCCCTGATGAAAGTGTTGTGGTTTCGAACGTCGGTGATCAGGTGGTACTAGATGGTATTGTCAGTAGTGAAGAGGTTAAACAGAAAGTGTATCGCCTTGTGGGCGAAATGCTAAATAAAGAGCGACGTCGGAAAGTCTACGAACTGAGAGATGCTGATGGTGAAGAGTTCGATGAGTTAGATTACACAGCTAGGTTTACTTACGATCAAGTCATTAATAACCTCAAAGTCTTAACCACAGAGCAAATCAACGTAAAGCTTACTGTCGCGGAGGTGTCCAGCTCATTTTTAACTGAGTTAGGTGTTACTTATAGCGATAGTGGTGAGCCAGGAAAGTTTGTCAATCAACTGCTTGATTTCACCGCCCAAGACATTGTTTCGGTAATTTCAGCCAGTGGAGATGACAAGATTGGACAAGTTCTAGCCGAGCCTAATCTGTCGGTAATCTCAGGTGAACAGGCTAGCTTTCTTGCTGGCGGTGAAATCCCCATCGCTGTACGTGATGAAGACGGCATCACCATTAGTTACAAAGAATATGGCGTTAAGCTAGCTATGGTCGCGAAAGTGACTGATACAGAAAATATTCGCCTCACTCTGATGCCTGAAGTCAGTTCGATTGATGAGTCAAACAAAACTTCAACAGGTTTGATTTCTGTCCCTACTTTAAGGACTCGTCGCGCGCAAACTACCGTTCATCTTAAAGACGGCCAAAGTTTTGTACTTGCAGGTTTGCTAACTTCAGAAGAGCGTGAGGCGCTAACCAAAATTCCATTCCTTGGTGATATCCCAATTTTGGGGGCTCTATTTAGCCATACGACCACAAATCGTTCGAAAACAGAATTGATAATCGTAGCTACAGTTAATCTCGTCGACCCAGTTGATTCAGAAGAAGTCAAGTTACCGAGTTTTAGGCGTACTAGCGAATTAGAGCGGTTACTGCGAATTGATTTGTCATCGCTAAATGAACCAGAGCTAGAAGGAACAATTGAACAGGGGGGCTTCAACTAATGCGTTGGATAGTTATTTCAATGTTGGCACTTTTAAGCGCGGCATGCAGTCAAGTTGATACAACGAACTCGAGTGTCATTGAACAATTGGAAGAACGACTGGAGTTCAATTCCACTCAAGGAGATGACTCAATGGCACGAGCAGTCGCTTTTATACAGGACGTAAAAAGACGTGAGCCTAAAGCGAGATTCCTCGTTGAGTACAAAACGGGTTCTAGTGATTTTGTCGCAACACTGCATGACCAGTTCAAAACACAAGGTGTGGCAAAGGACAGATATAAGGTCGCGCTCGCCACTCCAGGCCAAGAAAAAAACATATTGATTACCGCACGGTATGTGAGGATCAAAAGTAGTGATTGTGGAGCGATGACCTTTAGCAAGAGAGAAGCATACCGATTTGGCTGTAGTGTCGAACACAACAGAAACATTAGCCTAGTTAATCCGATCACACGAGTTCAATAAGCATGGATTTAGATATCTTATTCAAAAACTCGTCTTCAAAAATGAAGGAGAGTATATCCGCAAGGGATCTTGTCGTTTCAGATGATGCTACGTTTATAGAGTCCGTTAACGACCTATATGCGATTGAAGGTTATGCAAAACCAATAGAAGTGCCAGATATTGATAACGACAGTACGTGGAACAACTCGGACGTAAAACTTAATCACGTTATCTTGGACTTAAGAGGCGCAGGCAACGTGGTTGATCAAACTTCGGAGATAGCAACACGCCTTGATGTCAGCATTTCATTGTTAGTGTTATGCGATGTCGATTCGATTAAGTTACGAAACCAGGTTCATTCTCTAGGTGCCAATTATGTGTTGTGGGATGCAGATCTTGACGCATTACTTGCGGCAATTAAGTCGAATGAAGAGCAAGAGTCGAGTGTCAAACGTACCCGTGTCGCTAAGCGAATTCTGATCCTTGGTACAAAAGGTGGAGTAGGTGTTTCTAGTGTTAGTTCGCTCTTATGCCATTCCTTAGCAGGACAAGCCAATCTAAAAACCTTACTTGTTGACCACGATTCTGGAGCTATGAACAGTGATATCTATCTTGGGGTTAAAGGTCTAAAGGCTAAGCAAAATAGTATAGATTTGAATCAAATTGATATCGATGATGCGATCGCTAAGACGTATGTCCACCCTGTAGTAGATAAACTGGACTATCTTGTTTTGGAAAAGAACATAGCATGTTTGTCAGATCACGCGACAACGCTATTTAATTTGTCCAATCAGCTTATTGATCAATATAACTTTATAATCGATTCAGCTCCGCTCTCGTGCTACGAAGAAATCCATGACCAAGAGCTAAGTGACAAATATCATCGAATTTTTGTGGTGTGTGACCCTTCAGTATCCTCTTTACGTTCTTACAACTTGCTAAAGAAAAAACTCGGTAAAGTGGAACATGAATTGGTGTTTAACCTCAATCGCCCAGCTAAGGATTTTATGGTTACGCTCGCCAGTGCTAAAGAGCGAATTCGTGTTAAGACAAGTATTGATTTCGCGTATGAACCTGCGTTGGAAAAGCTGCTTATTCAACAAGGTATCGGGCACTTCATGAAATCTAAGTCATCAGCACCGATCGCTAATATGGTTTCCACCTTAACGGGTAAGAAAATCAAAACCAAATCACGTTTTTCACTGTTTAGAAAATGAATCAAATAAAAGAAATTTACATCCAACTTAGAGATGAAATCTTTGATGCATTGGATGCTGCGACATTAGTTGAAATCACGACACAAGAGCTTGAAGAGCAGTTAAAAGATTCGGTTAACATTCTTATCGACAAAAACAAGCTACAAGTGAGCTCGCTAAAGCGTGTCGAACTGGTAAAAGCACTTCTTGATGAACTTAAGGGGTTAGGGCCACTGCAAAAGCTGGTTGATAACGATGATATATCAGACATCATGATCAATGGCCCGTCGGATATCTTTATTGAGATTGGTGGTAAGGTTGAAAAGTCTCCAATTCAGTTTGTTAACGAGAAGCAACTTAATACGATAGCAAAGCGTATCGCTTCCAATGTTGGGCGTCGTATTGATGAATCGAAGCCCTTGTGTGATGCGCGCTTAATGGACGGAAGTCGTGTCAATATTGTAATCCCTCCTTTGGCCATAGACGGTACATCTATTTCAATTCGTAAGTTTAAAGAGCAAAAGATAAAGCTTGAGAACTTAGTTGAATTCGGTGCAATGTCAGTTGAAATGGCTAAGTTGCTGTCGATTGCAAGCCATTGCAAATGCAATATTTTGATTTCGGGTGGTACAGGTTCAGGGAAAACCACGCTTCTCAATGCATTGTCAGGTTTTATCGGAGAAACCGAACGTATCGTTACGATTGAAGATGCGGCGGAGCTTCAATTACAAAAGCCTCATATAGTTCGACTAGAAACACGTCAAGCGAGTGTAGAAGGGACGGGTGAAGTATCGGCTCGAGAGCTAGTGATTAACGCGTTACGTATGCGTCCAGACCGAATCATTGTTGGTGAGTGTCGTGGTGGAGAGGCATTCGAGATGCTTCAGGCGATGAACACCGGACACGATGGCTCAATGTCTACCTTACACGCCAATACGCCAAGAGATGCCATTGCGCGTACCGAGAGCATGGTAATGATGGCGACCGCGAGTCTTCCAATTGCTGCTATTCGACGAACCATTGTTAGTGCTGTTGACTTGATCGTGCAGGTTAAGCGTCTCCACGATGGTAGCCGTAAAGTAATGTACATATCCGAGATAATCGGGATGGAAGGTGACAGTGTGGTTATGGAAGACATTTTCCGTTATGAAGCGAGCTCAGAATACAAAGAGGGTAAGATTAACGGCGAGTTTCGAACACCAGGTTTATCTACACGTTCGGTTATTTATGAGCGTGCCAAGTTCTTTGGCCTCGAAGAGACGGTTAGGGAGATTTTTGCATGACCCTATTACTGATACTTGCGTGGGGAGGTCTCTTTGTTTATTGGATGATAGTACGCACACGTCAAAACAAGGAACTAAATAAGCTCATCCAAATGGAAGCAGAATTTGAGGGGGTGAAAGGCGCAAGAGCAGTTATTGATGCTCAGCAATTCGAAAAAGATTTCAAAGCGCGTCTACGTCAACAATACAAAGCTGCAGTGAAAGTGTTTCAACCAAACATGCCACTCAAGCTGTTGCTGTTCTTTTCAATCTCTTCGGGAGCAGTGTACACGATCAACGAGTTCTTTTTTCGACAGGATTTCATGACATGCTTGGTCATCATCGAACCGATATTGTTTGTGATGTTTTTTACCAAGCTCAAGCAAAGACAGTCGGAAAAATTCAAAAACAACTTTCCAGATGCACTGAATATTCTTAGTGGTGCGATCTCTTCTGGTCAAAGTATCGTGCATGCATTTGAGTATGTAGGGAAACAACTAGACAACGAAGTTGGCAATGAATTTAAGTTCATGGCCGAAAGACTGCTTATTGGCGAAGACCCTGACGACGTACTTGAAAGAAGTGCCGCGACTTTCCCTTACTTGGAGTACTTTTTCTTTGCGTCAACAATTCGAATCAACTTGAGTCGTGGCGGGCAGCTAAAGGACGTAATCAATCGCATTAACCGACTTATGTTTGATTCAAGAGCCGTAGAAAAAAAGAAAAATGCGTTGACGTCAGAGGCACGCGCTTCCGCGAAAATCATCGCCTGTTTACCCGTCATTTTTCTAGTTATTTTGAAATTCACCAGCCCAGAGAATTACAACTTCGTCATGTTTGAACCGGGCGGGCAACCGATCTTCTATTACGTGTTGATCAGTGAATTCATTGGTTTTGTGTGCATCTGGTTTATCTTGCGAGGGGTCGAATAATGGATTTTCAAACCCTAATGCTATGGACTTTCGCATTTTTGTTTTCAATGTTAATCGCAGGTGGTGTACTGAAAGCATGGGACAATACACGAGCCAATATTGCAACGAGAAAAATCATTGGTTCTACACGCGAGGAACGTAAGCGCATCGACTTAATTAAAGTAGCGCTGTCTCAAGTGAGTTTTAACAAAGAAGAAACGCGGAAAAAGCTCGTAGCAGCCGGATTCTATAGTGATTATTTGGCTGATGTTTACTACCTAATCAAAATTATCCCGTTTACAGTTTGCCTCGCTCTAATTGGTTTTGATTACTTTCAAGGTCAAACAGAGGTTGCCTTTTCGCTACTCTACTTATTAGGCGCCTTAGGTCTATTTATAATCGGCCCCGATGCGTTTGTGACTAGTAGAGGCAAAGCCAATATAAAACACATCAGCTCAAGACTTCCATTTCTTCTCGATCTTATGAATGTTTGTGTTCATACAGGGATGACAATCGAATCAAGTTTAGATTACTTGTCCAAAGAATTAGCGACTGTCGACCGTAATTTAGCCTATGTGGTGCGAGTAACTGTGGAACGTTCGCGATTGGTCGGTTTAGAAAAGGCGTTAGAAGAATTTTATGATCTAGTGCCTACCAGTGAATCTCAAAGCTTTGTTATGACACTCGTGCAGAGTCTTCAATTTGGTTCGTCTATTGGGCCGGTATTGGCGACATTGGCTACCGATATTCGTGAACTCAATATGATGGATCTTGAAGAAAGGATAGGAAAAATGGGCGCAAAAATGTCTATACCGCTAATCGCTTTTATCATGATACCTATCGTCGTACTGATTGCCGCTCCAGGCATTCTAAGGATGTTGACGTGAAAAAACTTACCCTTTGCGCGCTGTTAATTACTTGTGCTCTCTCAGGATGCTCGGCCGTAAACACTGAACTGGAAACCAAAGAAAAACTGCTTGTTGGGTCTGGGAATGACCAGCAACTGATAGAGTTTTACAAAGCAAATTTAAAGCTTGAACCAATCTACAAAGCAAAACTGGTTAATCTTTATTTGACGCAAAAAGACATAAAGTCCGCAGAACTCTATAGAAATACCTATTCTGAGAGTGATTTGGAGCAGCCAGAATTCATATTGACCAATGCGCGCCTCGATTATCAAAAGAAAAACTACGTTCAAGCATTAGAAAACCTCGATTTGTACTTGGACGAAGGCGGTGAAGAGGGGCAATTCCACTTGTTAAAAGGGAAAATACTCGCCCAGCAGAAACGTTTTCCAGAAGCCATCGAGCAGTTCGAAGAAAGCCGGAAGCAAGGCGCTTCTGACAGAGAAGCGGGCAACAATATTGCCGTGGTTAAGATGATGCAGTCCGATTACCTAGGAGCAACAGATACTTTATACGACTTGTACTTAGCCAACCCTAGCGATAAGAAAGTGCGATCGAACCTGATTATTTCTTCGGTAAACGCTGACCGTCCTGATATTGCGTTAGAAGTACTTCGACATACCAACAGTGATGAACAGGCGCGAAAGCAACTTGCAGCATTAATGCGCTCTATCAAAAAGAACAAAAGGAGCGAAAGTTCAGTGAGACAGTCAACAGCAAAAACGTCATTTAACTCAAGAGGGGCTAGTGCTAGTTTCGTTGCACCAACGACAAAGGTTAGTCGCCTTGCTACCGGTAACGAGTTTCAACAGGCGAAAAACAGCCTTGATGGTTCAGAACTTGACCCAAAGAAATTGAAACCAGGAGTATTGCCAACTTATCGTGTCCAAGTGTTAGCGACTTATACTGCAATCCCCTCTGATTTTCTGAATTATCTAAAGACCAATTATGGAACCGTCTATTCATACACTCACGGCTTATGGAAGCGTTATTGTATCGGCGAGTTCAATGATCTAGATGAAGCCAAGACCTTTCTTTCTCGCTTAGATATCAAAGGCGCATTCGTCGTTGATTACACGAAGAAAAGGTACGTTAGACTATGAAGCGCTCAAAACAAAAAGGTTCGTTGACGATAGAGGCTGCGATGGGCATTCCCTTGTTTCTGGCGATTATTTTTGGCTGGGTCGAGATTTGTATCCTGACATTTAATATGAGCATGACTGACCATGCATTGACCACTGCAGTAATGCGTACCAAAAAAGCAGGTGATTCAAGCAATAGCAACACGGTTAACTATGGTCAAATGATCAAAGATGAAATGAACAAAGCCGGAGGCGCATTGTGGAGCAATGGTGTAAAGCCTGGCAGTGTCAAAATTCGGGTTGATTACTTCAAAGACTATGATGGATTCTTAAAGTGCACCGACGCGTATCAATCTTCTAAAGAGTGCCCTGAAAAAAAAGACCAACCGGAAGACATGGCACTGGCAGTGTATAACCTTGAATATACCTATGATCCTTTAGTATCAATTTGGTTTCCAGACATGGTCATTAGAAGAGAAGTGATCACCATTCAGGAGTACGAGCGTTGTTCGTTCAAGATTGGGCAGGGGGCTGGTTGTGCGAGTTAAACAAACAGGTTCTTTTGCTGTGGAGTTGGCGTTAGTCCTAGTGTTCGCTTCTGGTTTGTTTTTAGTTGTCGTGAATTACATGTTGGCTATCAACAAAAAAGGTCAATTAGACAGAGCTTCATACTCTCTTACGACGATCCTATCTGAAAGAAAACAATTGTTTAGTTCGGATCTAGACATATGTGCAGGGAATTGCCATAAAACAGAGCAAACCACGTATTCAATTGCTTCAGCATCGATGAAACGCATGATACCAAACTTTGACAAATCTAAGTTTGGTATGCGTATCGATGAGATTCGTTTAGAAGAGACACTATTGCCTAGTGGTAAAACTCATTACAAACGCGTCCAAAAAACGCTGACTAAAGGGGCAATTCATGGCTGCGATTTTCCAAATATGAGCGACATAACCAAAGATAAGGCGATTGAATTATTGCCAATAACCTCTCGTGGTCGGAGATTGCCTTTGTATCAAGTGTCATTGTGCTATGAGATTCCGGTGAATCTATTGGGTGTAGCTAATGGTGAGGTTCTACGTCTGTTAAGCACTTCTTATTCGTTCGCGAGGGTCTAGGATGAGAACAATTAAGAAACATAATGGTGTGGCAGGAATACTTTTTATTGGTTTGCTGCCCATGATGGTCATCTTTATGGCTTTTTCGATGCAAATGGCGCAACAAATGTTAGCTCATGCTCGTGTCTTGGAAGCGGCGGAAGTGTCAAGCTTAGCTTTAATTGCAAGTCCAAAAGAAACGGAAGACGACAACGTTAAATACGCACGTCAGTTAGTGGATCGATATGTCGTTGACAATATTAATGATGTCGACGTTGAAGTGTACACGCGTAAATGCGAATACAAAGATGGATGTGTTCAGGCGAGTGGGGAGTTGGCACCGTTTAGTGACTTTGTTGTAAGTGCAAAAGCGGAACACAAATCATGGATAGCTTATGAAGAAGTAAATTTAAAGCCTGAGTTTGAAGTCGCTGGTCAATCGGTGACTCGAAAATATCTTCCACAACCAGTAGATGTTTACTTTATTGCTGACTTCAGTGGTTCGATGGCGAACCACTGGAAAGGCGGCAAATCAAAACTAGACGTCGTTAAACAAACAATCGAGAAAGTCGTAGAGGATATTGAGAATTTTAATACTGAGGAGAAAAGCCGAGTCGCTTTACTAGGGTATAACCCTCATCACGTTAAGCAAACCAATCAAATGATTGTAATGAATGCGCAAGGAAAGGACGAGATCCGACGCGGTCGTTGGCCCAAGAAAATTATATATGATTACGCTAGAAGTACCTACAGCGAAACCGTTAGAAAAATGTTCGACGAGCCAAAGATTTACAATCAAACGAAAGAGCATCATCGCTGGATGAGCAGAGATGAAGTTGACCGAGTTTACTATAACAACCAGAAGCTGATTGCGGAATATTACAAGTTTTACGATATCCCGTTAACGGAGGATTACGCTGAGTTCAAGAGACGATTACTGAGCACCTCATTGGGGGCAGAAGGTGGTACTTCTTCTTGGAATGGGATTATCGCTGCTGCACAAGAAGCGAATCGAGCAACAAATATTAACCCAGAGCAGGTATTTATCGTTTTATCTGATGGTGCCGATAATGACGAAGGCTATCTACAACGATTGGTCAACCAAGGTCTATGCAAAAAGCTACGCTCAACTATATCTGCTAAAAGGAATCGATTCCAAAGCAAAACAGGTAGTGCTGGCAAAACCAAAGTCACCATGGGAGTAATTGGCGTGGACTACCGAGTTAAAGAGTCGGATGGATTTGGTGATTGTTTTGGTCGGAAAAACATTTACCACGCCAAAGATGGTGACGACGTTTACAAATATATTTTAAACCTAATCAACGAAGAAACAGGAAGACTTAAGGATTAACATGAAATACCCAGTAATTATTACTTCAATCTTACTATCGCCGCTGGGTTATGCGAACTGCTTGGGTAGTGTCGATGAATTTATAACATCAACTACCTTAGTCTCTTCTCATACAGTCAAAACTCAGGTTTCTGGCCATTTAACTCAGCGTGAACAAATGCTTGAAAATACTGTATTGAACAGCAATCGCGATGTGGTTCATGTTGAAGCTAGAGATGAACTGTGTTTTTACGACAAAGAGACACAATCTTTAGTACTTAACTACGGTATTGATATTTACAGGCTGTCGCCTAGCCATAAGCAGGTACTAGAGCAGTATTTAGGATTGGTTAGAGATAAAGCACAGATCTATATCGAAGGGCATGCAGACAGTTTAGGTGGTGAGGTTTACAATAAAGCGCTGTCTGCTCGACGAGCTAAACAGGTAGCAAAGTATCTAAAAAACGATTTAAATCAGGGTAACAGAATTGTGGAACATGCTTTTGGAGAAAGCTCTCCCATTTGTAACCTTACTGAAAATTCGGCGACAGGCTGCAATCGTCGTGTAGTGATAACCGTTAAATCGTGATGCGCTGTCTAATCTTTGCTTGTTTGTGTATTTTGTGGGCGTCGGCGATGAGTGGATTACTTTAAACAAAAGAGCCAGCATAGAGTACTGGCTTTTTTTCATCTATAGAAACTCAGCGTTCAACGAATTGCCAAACTTATTTACTGTTAATCGGTAGGGATGGTTCGGCTCCCCATTCAGTCCATGAACCGTCATATACTGCGAGGTTTTGATAGCCGCACAAATGGGCCGCTAATAGGACGATACAAGCTGTGACACCTGAACCGCAACTAAACAGAGTTTGATTTGCTTGTTGCGACAGTGAGCTTCTCAGGATTGTTTGCAACTCTTCAATAGGCTTAACCTTATGTCCGTCCATGAGTTCAGCAAATGGTTGACAGACAGAGTTAGGAATATGACCGCTTCGAATGCCCGGCCTTGGTTCAGCGACTTCACTGTTAAAGCGAGCTCTAGAACGTGCGTCGACAGTTAGGCTTTGGCTATTGTCAATTTGTTCGAGTACGTAGTTGGCATCAACAAAGTATCTTGGATTGAGCTTGCCTGAGAAATCCCCAGTGGATTCACTTTTTCGATACGTTTTTGTGACTGGCAGACCCCCGGACTTCCATTCTGTTAAACCGCCATCAAGGATATAGACTTGCTGATGACCCATTGCGCGGAACATCCACCATGCTCTTGGTGAAGCGAAGGTGCCGCTGTTGTCATATATAACAATGATGGAGTCGTTGTTGATACCCAGACCTTGCGCCAAGGTATTGAATCGCTCTTCAGTTGGCATCATATGTGGTAAAGAAGCGTTTGGGTCACAAAACTCTTTGTCGTAATCGAATCTTAAGCTGTTTGGAATGAGGTGAGTTTTATCTTTTTCTACTTCGCCGGGAATCTGAAAATCAATACTGGCATCTAAAATTACCAGCTTCTCGTCGTCCATTAACTTATTGAGATCATTAGGGGTAATCAGTGGTGACATTGGCTATCCTTATGTTTTTGAAAGGCATAAGGATTAAGCTACACGACCACTCTATCACAAGCAACCGTGTAGACCTTGAAACTGAATTGTATGCTAAGCGATTTTAAATCGCTTCATCTGCAAATCGAGATACTGCGCGACTTCAGCTAGCTCGTGTGCAGAGTCGGCGACATGTTTGACCGTCTCACTGTTTTCTCTGGTGATGTTATAGGTTTCAGTAATGTTCTCGCTAACCGTCGTCGTCACCATACACTGTTCTTCCACGGCGGCAGCTATTTGCGTGTTAGTGTCACCGAGTTCATCAATAGTGCTGTGTATTGCGGAAATATTCTCTGATGCTGATTTAGCCTGTACCGCTGCCTTGGTTACGGTTTCGTGACTTGAATCAATGGATTGCCTTGCAGAGTCGGCACCAGATTGCAGTGAATGAATCATTGAATCTATCTGACCTGTAGCTTCTTGGGTCCTTTTCGCCAACGAACGTACTTCATCAGCGACCACTGCGAATCCTCGACCTTGATCACCTGCGCGCGCTGCCTCAATTGCTGCATTGAGGGCAAGTAGATTGGTTTGCTCTGCTACGCCTTGTATAACTTCCAAAATACTACCGATATTCATCGATTCATCGTACAGTTCACCTACTTGAGTTGAACCAACTTTCATCGCTTTCTCGGCGTTTTCTATTGCCTCAAGCGTGCTCTCTACTTCTTTAAGGCTGCTATTGACGTTGGTCGTCGCTGATTGAGTGAATGAGGCAGCGTCTGAAGCACTTTGTGAAATCTCTGTAGTGCTAGTTGAAAGCTGTTGAACAGAAGACGAAATCTGCTCCATTTCATGGCTAAGCTGATTTGATGATTGATTGGTGGTGTGAGTTATAGCTGAAAGCTCTTCTGACATCTGTCCGACTTTAATACAAGAATCGTTTACCTTTCCGACGATATCGCGTAACGAAAGAATCGTGGTGCGCATGTTTTTGAGAAGTTCAGCTATCTCATCTTTGCCTTTAATCTCGACATCATTAGAAAGATCGCCTTCTGCTAGTTGAGAGGAAATCTGTTTGACTTTATCTATCCCAATACGGATTGAGCGGGTAATTGCAAGGGCAGTGACTATCCCTACAATGAACGCAAGGATTGCGAGCGAGATGATAATTTCTATAGTGTCATTTTTTGCTTCCAACAGGTCGTTAGAAAGTACGTGTTGCTCTTCGACAGATTCTAACTTTATCAGCTCTAGTTCTTTTGAGATATCAAGCCCGAGTGCCAACATTTCTTTCTCGGCAATATGTTGTGTTTCTCGAAGTTTAACAACCTCTTCAAACCCGGTAGCGTAGGCAATACGTTGTTCAAGGAATTCATTTAGCAATTCGGTATCTCGACTACTGGTGATGTAGTTGCGGAACTTATCTTCAAGTGCTGGCAACTCGGAACCAAAATAGTTTCTCACTTCAGCCGCAACTTCCGCTTTCTCATTGTGCAGATAGTTCAATACTGCGATATTGGCGAGCAAGAACTTCTCCATGATCAAAGACGAATAGTATTCAATATCTGCATTAGACGCATCGTGTGCAGCTTCAATCATCTGCTCTAGATCGTAAATGGCCTTTTTCTCCAATTCGACCATTTCAACATAAACTTTATGTTCTACTGCCTCAGTTGATTGCTTAACGATTTGAAATGATTCGTCAAATAAATTGACCTCTTTGAACACGGTTTCTAAATGTTTTTTACGTAGAGGGTCTGTGGTGGCTTTCAAGTCATCAGAGACCATTTTGCGCAATTTAGAGAGACGACTTTCGTAAATAGAGAGCTGCTGTTGAGACAATGTGTTGGCGTATTGAAGGGCACTTAGGCGGACTTTAAGAAAATTAGCTTGTATTTCCCCAGCCAAAGCGGTTTCTGTGGAAAGTTCTCCATAATGCTCAAAGTTATGTGCGGCTGTTACCATACCCTTGTAGCTATAGAGAATTGCCACGAGGAAAAACAAAAGACAGACAGCAAAACCAAGGCGTATTTTATTGGCAATAGTAAGATTCAACATAAGCGTCCCTGCCCGTATAGTGTGCTAAATGACCTACTGGTACTTTAAATAAGCTTATACGCAAATTGATATTTATCTAATTTGTGTACCACGTTACTCATAACGAGGTAGACAGGACGAGAAGCGATAGTTGCTACTTTTGCTAATTACATTTTGTTCTTTGAGCAGGGATATGACTGAGCCTTTAGGGCATGGAGTAGAGGTTGGGGCGGTGACGAGTACGGTGTCGCCGTTGTCCAGCTGAACATTCAAATAGCGACGCTGGCCATCTAAAGACTGAGTGACTGTCTGAGAAACGACAACACCATTAATGGACCTATTTTGAGTTGGTGGTAGAAGGTAGATCAGCAAGATTAAAGCTAGTGACAGGGTAACTAAAGCAGTAAGGAAAATTTTGGGATTGTTCATCAACAAGTCTTCGTTCCTTACTGCTTACAAAGCTAACCACAAACAGGGCAATTTGGCATTTTCATTAAGTTCATTTCACGCCAAGACATGCTCATTGCGTCAAGCATCAGGATCTTACCTTGTTTTGGCGTTCCATAATTGGCAATTACCTTTATCGCTTCCATGGCTTGTACTGCGCCAATGATGCCAACGACGGGGGACATAACTCCGGCTTCAACACAGCTTAAGGCGGCGTTACCAAACAGTGCACTTAAACACTGATAGCAAGGCTGGCTGTCATCTTGGTAGGTAAAGACACTGACTTGACCTTCCATTCGGATAGCAGCTCCGGACACTAATGGTATTTTTAGAGCATAGCAAAGCTTGTTAAGTTGATTTCTGGTTTCAACATTGTCTGAGGCATCGAGAACCAAGCTGTGATTTGCAACCAGTGCAGATAGCTCTTCGTCATTAAGACGCTTATCAAATGTCTCAACATCAAGGTGTGGGTTGAGTTGTTTGAGCGAGTTAGACGCAGACAACACTTTCTTAGTGCCTACATCGGCATCGTGATGTAATACTTGGCGTTGAAGGTTAGAAAGCTCAACCACATCATCATCAATCAGTGTAAGTTTACCGACACCCGCTGCTGCCAAGTACTGGCTAGAGGCACAGCCTAAACCACCAGCCCCCAATATCAAAACTGAAGCCTGTTTCAATGCTTCTTGACCGTCAAAATCAAACTGTTTAAGAATGATTTGACGGTTGTATCGCAGCATCTCTTGATCAGATAAGATTTCCAAACTTTACCTCTAGTACAGGGTCGGGTTGAAAAGTTGAATGTTGACTGTCTCACCTTCTTCAACACGACCACGCTCGCGTTCAAGAACGACAAAGCAGTTGGCTAAGCTCATGGAACGGAACGCTCCTGAACTTTGGTTGCCTGTGGTTTCAACAACAAATTTGCCATCTTCAATTGAATAGATACCACGTTGATAGTCTGTACGACCTGGTGCTTTTTTAAATGCGCTTCGTGTCGTTGCCGGAATAGACTCAGGTGCTGCCCACTCAGTATGCCCTGCTAATTTAGCCAATAGTGGCTGTACTAGCACATACATAGTCAATACGGCCGATACTGGGTTACCAGGCAAACCACAGAACCAAGCAGTAGAGAGTTTACCAAAGGCAAAAGGTTTGCCCGGTTTAATCGCGAGCTTCCAAAATCCAATTTGCCCAAGCTCTTCAAGAATGTCTTTAGTGTAGTCAGCTTCGCCGACGCTGACACCGCCCGAAGTTACGACTACATCTGCAAGAGTTTGAGCTTTCTCAAACGTCTCTTTGAGGGTTTCAGGGCAATCAGGAATAATCCCAAGATCAATTGCCTCACAGCCAAAGTTTTCAATCAATGGCTTAATGCCATAGCGGTTACTGTCGTAGATCTGACCTCCAGCTAATGGTTCACCCAGTGGTTTCAGCTCATCACCCGTCGAGAAAAAGGCAACGCGCGGTTTACGTACAACGGTCACGTGGCTGATGCCCAAAGTGGCAATCATAGGGATATCACGAGAGGTGAGACGAGCGCCTTTATTAAGAACAACGTCACCTTGCTTGATATCGTCACCCATAGGTCGGATGTTGTTCTGCGGTTTTACATCGCTCTGATTGAACAGGATCCCTCGTTCGAGTACTTCTGTGTTCTCTTGCATAATTACTGCATCACAACCGTCTGGAATCTTTGCTCCGGTCATAATGCGAATACAGGTTCCTTGCGGCCATTTACCCTCAAACGGTTGACCCGCAAAAGACTTTCCAGCCAAAGGCATAACATTGTTTTCTGCAAGATCCGTTAGGCGAAGCGCGTAACCATCCATTGCTGAATTATCAAAAGGAGGGACAAAAATAGGAGAAAGAATGTCTTCTGCTAAGACAAAACCAATAGCTTCAGCAAGTGGGAGTTGCAAGGTCGTTTGGATAGGTTTGATTGGCGACAGCATTTTATCCATCGCTTCTTCGATTGGCATCAAGCCAGGTGCGTCACAGCATCCCATAAATAATCCTACTCTTTATTATTGTAAGGTAATCAGATCACTCTATCACAGAAAGCCTTGTGCAATAATGACCTCCGATAAAATATGGGTGTAATTATTCAAAAATCCGAGTATCCTTGTCAGCCATCCTAAAGGGGTAAATGAGAGGAAGTGGTATGTCAGGTCTTAGCGAATCCGCAAAGTTGGTAAAAGATGCGCTAGAACGTCGAGGATTAGAAACGCCAATGGCTCCTAATCAGTTCAATCGAGAAGAGAAAAAAGAGAAAATTCAGCACCATATGCGTGAAATTCTCTCTCTACTAGAGCTTGACCTTACCGATGACAGTCTAGAAGAAACACCGCATCGTATTGCGAAGATGTATGTGGATGAAATCTTCTCTGGTTTAGACTATTCAAACTTCCCTAAAATCACGGTGATCGAAAATAAAATGGACGTGAGCGAAATGGTTCGCGTCAAAGATATTACCGTGACAAGTACCTGCGAGCATCATCTTGTAACGATTGACGGGCGAGCGGCGGTAGCTTACATCCCTCGTGGTAAGATCATCGGTCTTTCGAAAATTAATCGCATTGTTCGCTTTTTCGCTCAGCGCCCGCAAGTTCAAGAACGCATGACGCAGCAGATTTTGGTAGCTCTACAAACGCTATTAGAATCGGATGATGTGGCGGTAACAATCGACGCAACCCACTACTGTGTTAAGTCGCGTGGCGTAATGGATGCAACCAGTGAAACAACAACGACTGCATTAGGCGGCATTTTTAAATCTAATCCGGCAACAAGACACGAGTTCCTTCACGGGATTCGATAGGGCAGCGATTAGGTTATCGACTTATTCAAAACCGCTTCTATTGAGGCGGTTTTTACTTTTTTAAATCGAGGGTAATACCAATCAGAACAAATATCTGGTCATTCTTGCTAGTTAAAATCGCTGATAGCTGCGTTATAGATTTTATAGGTAGATCAACTAGCTATCTGCAATCTATGCCTTGCTCTAAGCGATTTTTCCTGCGCAATTATCTGAGCAGCTATTTATCCCGATTGGTATAAGATACTTTCGATAAACCACTAAGGTTAATATTGTGACGACTTCATTTAAGACGCTTGGTCTTCGTAGCGAACTGCTAGAAACACTCGATAGCTTAGGCTACACCCAAATGACACCTATTCAGCAGCAGGCTCTACCAATGGTTTTGGCGGGCAAAGATGTGATTGGTCAGGGGAAAACAGGTTCAGGTAAGACAGCGACGTTTTCATTGGGCTTATTGAGCAACCTAAACGTGCAACGATTCCGAGTTCAAACTTTGGTTCTTTGTCCAACTCGAGAGCTTGCCGACCAAGTGGCTAAAGAGATTCGTACTTTAGCGCGCGGTATTCACAACATTAAAGTTCTGACCCTATGTGGCGGTATGCCAATGGGGCCTCAGATTGGCTCGTTGGAGCATGGCGCACATATTTTGGTGGGTACGCCAGGTCGTATTCTAGACCATATGTCAAAAGGGCGTATTAGTCTTGATGAGCTCAATACTCTTGTGCTTGATGAAGCTGACCGCATGCTTGAGATGGGTTTTGAAGAAGCGATTGATACCATCATCGACGTTGCGCCAACTAAGCGCCAAACACTGCTATTCAGTGCGACGTTCCCTGATAATATTGAATCACTTTCCGCCAAGGTGATGGTTAACCCAGAAATGGTGAAAGTGGAATTGACGCATCAAAAGAGCACTATTGAGCAGCGTTTCTATAAGCTAGACACCACTGAAGTACGCGACGATGCACTGGAAACATTGCTGCTGACTCATAAACCTGAATCTTCAGTGGTGTTCTGTAACACTAAGAAAGAAGTTCAGAACGTGACTGATGAGTTAAGCCATCGAGGCTTTAGCGTGGTTGAGCTGCATGGTGATATGGAGCAACGTGAACGCGAACAGGCGTTAACCATGTTTGCCAACAAAAGTATTTCAATTCTGGTTGCGACGGACGTTGCGGCGCGTGGCTTGGACGTTGACAACCTTGATGCCGTATTTAACTTTGAGCTATCACGTGACCCTGAGGTGCATGTTCACCGTATTGGCCGTACAGGGCGCGCAGGCTCAAAAGGGATGGCATTTAGTTTCTATAGTGAGAAAGAAGAGTATCGTGTGGCTCGTATCGATGAGTACATGGATATTGCGATTACACCTTCACAATTGCCTGAAAAGCCAGTTGAGCGTCCTTTTTATCCTAAGATGCAAACCATTCAAATCTTGGGTGGCAAAAAGCAGAAAGTACGCGCAGGGGACATTTTAGGCGCACTGACTAAGCAAGCAGGGCTCGATGGTAAGAAGATCGGTAAGATTAATATTTTGCCAATGGTCTCTTATGTCGCCGTTGAACATGACATTGTTAAAACTGCTCTTAAACAGCTTCAAACCGGTAAAATGAAAGGTCGTAATTTCAAAGCTCGAGTTATGAAATAAAAGCCACAAGAGTTAAAACCCCAGTAGGTGAAGAGCCACTGGGGTTTATTTTCTCTGCTGTTAGGCTTATTGGTCGTTAATCAGTGAACTTATAGACGACACCAAGACTTGCTACCCAACCTAAATCACGCTGCACTAACGGGCTATTTGAGTCGTGATGTTGTAGCTCAAGCTTAGCTAAGCCAAGCCAATCTGGTGTGAGGGTATAGATACCAATCAAACCTGCTTGATAAACCCAAGATTGCTTCGCTTCAAATGCACTGAATCGAGACTGACTCGTTTCAATAGCGCTAACATTGTAAAGGTGCTGTGAGAGTTTCTTGTCACGGTAGTCAACTTCAATGTATGGGGTTAACGTTAAGTTATCAAAGGGCAAATCTAGCGTTCTACCTAGATGAAGTTGAACTTCATAACCTTTGTGTTCACTTGTGACATCGTGAAGAAAGGTTAATCGCGCACCTACCGTACCAATGGTCACACCAAGCTCACCATTGCCATCGCGATCTTGAATTCCACTTGGAAGCTCATCAAAATCGTTGGATACTTCTGAAAATCGCCATTGACCTGAAATACCAAGATACGGCAACACGGAAACGTTAACTAAGCTGCCATCAACAAAGCCATATTTGCCGTTATAAAACAGGTTCGGCTCTGCAGAGGCTTGTCCCTTATCACCGTCAGTAAATACAGATTGGCCGAAAGTGCCGCTCGCTCCGATAAAACCAAAATCATAGTACTGCTCGTTGGCAGAGGCATGAAATGTGAATGCCGAAGTTAGTAATGTAGTGACCACTGCTTTGATGTTTGATTTCATTATGATCCTCCTTATCTTCACTGTTAAGAAGAAAGGGGAAAGGCAAATAAAATTACATAATAATCATGACGTACCATCACTTTTTGAATAAGTCTTTGATATTTGGCTACAAAAGGCGAGCAAAAGTTGTTAGATTGCTGGTTTGATGTTAAACCATGAGTTTGCTATTGGGAGAGTCGGAGTTAAGATGAAAAAAATGATTTGGCTTATGTGTGCGTTTGGCTTGGCGTTACAGCCTGTGGCTGCTCATCAACAGTTTCAACCGCAAGTCGACGTTGTTGCTAAGACGACTAAAAGCTGGGATGGAGATGAACTTCCCGCTTATCCGAAAGGGCAGCCAGAAATAACAATATTACGAATTACAATCCCGCCTAAAGTACAGTTACCTTTGCACTATCACCCGGTCATTAATGCTGGTGTTTTGCTAAAAGGTGAACTGACAGTAATTACAAAAGATAAACAACGGTTAGACCTAAAGGCTGGAGACTCTATAGTCGAGCTCGTTAACAAATGGCACTATGGAAGGAATGAAGGAGATGAGCCTGCCGAAATCATCGTTTTTTACGCGGGTACAGTAGACGAGAAGATCACTGTAGTCGGCGATAAAAATTGACGAATTAAGAAAAGGCCAACGTAATTGTACGTTGGCCTTTATCGACATTTGGATGGATTAACTGTCGAATAAGTATAGGTATTCTGCGTAGCCTTCTTTTTCTAAATCGGAAACAGGGATGAACTTCATCGCTGCAGAGTTCATACAGTAGCGCAAGCCTGTTGGCGCAGGGCCGTCTTTAAATACATGACCCAAGTGTGAATCAGCAAAGCGACTTCTTACTTCGGTTCTTGGATAAAGCAGGTGATAGTCTGTTTTAGTGACAATGTAACCTTCATTAATCGGCTTGGTAAAACTCGGCCAACCCGTACCTGACTTATATTTATCTGTCGATGAAAATAGTGGCTCACCTGAAACGATATCGACGTAAATACCAGCTTCTTTGTTATCCCAATATTCATTGTTGAAGGCACGCTCTGTCCCTTCTTTTTGAGTGACATAGTACTGTAAGTCCGTCAGCTTAGCTTTGATCTGCGTATCTGAAGGCTTATTGTACGCTTTGATGTTAGCGACAGCATTTTTCTCATCAATCAATTGACGTAAAGTCACTGGGTTGTCTTCGCGATCATCACCAAAGATTTCATCAAGATATTGGTCGCGACCGGAAGCATATCGATAATAGTTGTATCGAACTTTATTACGCTTGTAATAGTCTTGGTGGTAATTCTCAGCAGGCCAGAACTTTTCGAATTTAATCAGTTCAGTTTTTAATGGCTTTTTGAATATACCTAGAGCATCAATCTCGGCCATAAATTCCTCAGCGATCATCTTTTGTTCATCATTGTGATAAAAGATTGCTGGTCGATATTGAGGTCCGCGGTCAACAAATGAACCTTTATTGTCCGTTGGATCGATATGGCGGAAAAACTGGTCTAGAACCTGCTCATAACTTACTGCTTTTGGATCATACTTTACTTCTATCACTTCAATATGACCTGATTTCCCCGAAGAAACTTGTTTATAGGTTGGGTTTTTTAAATCGCCACCTGAATACCCAGAAACAACGTCCAATACGCCGTTGAACTTCTCTAGGTCTGACTCTGTACACCAAAAACAGCCTCCTGCTAGTGTGGCAACTTCGTATCCATTTGAAGTTGTGGTTTTGGGCATGTCACTTTCTGCAGTGCCTACGAAAGAGGCAAAGGCAGCAACGGCTGCGAGAGCGGATAGGACAAACTTAAACTTCACTTTCATATCAACCTCATCGATTGTTTTCGTTATCGATTAATAAGAACGGGTTAGAGTGCAAAAAATTACCAAGTAGATACAAGTTTTATCCATATTCGCTGAAAACAGATCAAAAAAGACGCCAATATAGGCGTCTTTCTTTGAATTCTGGACTGTACTAATAAGGGTTAACCTAAAGCGGGTAGGAAACCTGCTGTAATAAGAACTTGTGCACCAATAATCAATACGCCCACTGTACTTCCAATCGCGAGACCTAGATTACCACCAAGCACCCGATAGTGCTCTGCATCAGATTGAGCGCGCGCCTTCTTAACCATCAATATTGGTAAGAAAATCGCGAGAACAACAAGTGCAATAGCAGCATAGCCAAGCGCCATAATAAAACCTTGTGGGTAGAAGAGCGCGAATCCCATTGGTGGAAGGAAAGTGATCATACCAACTAGTGCACGTGAATTGCCTTTTTCTTGTTTCTTCAGGGTATCTCCTAAGAACTCAAACAATCCTAAACTTACGCCCAAGAAAGAGGTCAGTAGGGCTAAGTCAGCGAAAATACCTATGGTTTGGCCTAGGCTAGAAGCGTGAACTGTTGTTGCGAGTGTTGAAATTAATGCACTTAGACCCTGGTTTTCAAGCAGCGTAGATTGGTTTACAACACCAAGAGTAACCACTTGCCAAAACACATAAATAACTAGAGGAATAGCAGAACCAATTAAAATCGCTTTGCGCAGTGAAGGGGTATGACCATCAAGGTAATTAACAATGGCAGGAATGCTGCCGTGGAAACCAAATGAGGTAAAGATCACAGGAATCGCAGCGATAACCAATCCTTGCTCAACAGGCATGCTCAAAAGGTAAGACTCTGTAACGTTCGGTGCTAAGAAGGTGAGTACCATCGCCATGGCGACAATCTTGACCAAAAACAGCACTCTGTTCACTTTGTCTACAGTTGCTGTGCCTATAGTCACAACCGATGCAACGATTAGGGTGAAAAGTACTGTAGATGTCGTGCCTGAGACTTCAATGTTGGTGAAACCAGCAATACGGTCAGCGAATTGAGCTCCGCCACCAGCAATGTAGGCAGCACACAGAGCATAGAATAAGAACATCATAGCAAAACTCGCGACCCACTTACCTTTTGTGCCGAGAAACTGTTTAGCTAAAGTGTGAAGGGTTGCATCCTGCTCAGCATGCTGGTGGACTTCGATCATTAACAGCGCGGTGTAAGCCATTAGGGCCCACAAAGCGATCATGACCACTAGAGATGTAGAGAAACCGATTCCAGCGGATGCGAGTGGCAGTGCCAGCATGCCTGCACCAATAGTGGTGCCTGCAATGATCAAAGTACTACCCAATACCTTTGATTTTGTCATTGTATAATATTCTTTACGTTGAGATGGTGTGTTTAGCTGTATAGACCAATAAATGTTCTACATATAGTGTTAAAAGCTACCTTAAATGTGATTGTGTAAAATATTCCAAACGCAATCAAGTGTTTTGTACAGATAAATTACCATTAGTGTAAATTTAGGCGTACGGATACGAGTTGATACGCGACGTAAACGTTTACTTGGGATTAGTTTCAAATCATGCGCACAATTTACTTTTCCCTTTCAAAAAACTGTCATATAAGTGGTTTAAAAAGGAACAATAGATCCACATATTCAAGTTGAGGCTTGTCTATGGGTCTTAAGAAGTGTTTTTATTAAGGAGGTCAGAATGAGTGACCAAACAGTAAACGAAGAATGCCTTGAGCTATTAGATGCGATGGAAATTGGCTTTGAGCTCTCAGATTATGAGCAGTCAATTGAAGAACTCGCAGAAGAAATCTTCAAATAACAATTCTTCAACGATGATATCGCTACTGAGGTAGCAAACAGAAAGAGCCAGTGCATTCGCGCTGGCTTTGTGCTTTTATTGTTCAAGGTATTATTAGTAGGCTAATCGATTGAACTATCTCGCTCATTTACATATTGCAGATCATTGCGATTCGAACTTACTCGGCAACTTGCTAGGTGATTTTGTAAAAGGTAATCCTGACTCTCAGTTTCCTAACAACGTCTCCCAAGGCGTGCGCCTGCACCGATATGTTGATTCATTCACAGACCATCATGAGCAAGTACTCGAAGTAAAAGGCTTGTTTCCAAATGGAGTAAGGCGCTTTTCGGGTATCGCTTTGGATATGTTTTGGGATCACTGCTTAGCTAACCAGTGGAGTCAGTTCCACTCAAAGTCACTGAATGCGTTTTGCCAACAAGCAGAGCATCGTGTATCTCTCGATAGCCACAACGAACTACCTGAGCGTTTCTTACGTGTTTCCTCCGCGATGTGGCAAGGACGTTGGCTGGAGTCTTACCAGCACCTAGACAATATTGAATATGCGTTGCAACGGATGTCTGGTCGGTCTCCTAGAATGGAGCGGTTAAGTGACTGTTTTCCCCATATTGAGCGAAATTATGACCACTTGGTTGAGACATTCTCTACCTTCTACCCTGATGTGCTAACTGCGAGCAAAAGTTTTTGATAGAATCGTCCGCCTTGCAATTAAAGGTTACGCGCATGTCGACACAATTTGAAGCACTAGGGCTTTGCTCAACACTTACTCAAACCACTGACAAACTCGGTTTTAGCCAACCAACCGAAGTACAGGCACAGGCAATTCCGCATGTTCTTGAAGGTGCAGATGTCCTTGCTGGTGCTCAGACCGGTACGGGTAAAACTGCTGCTTTCGGTCTGCCTATATTGCAGAAGCTGCTTGCGTCTGATGTGAAACGCGATCCTCAAAGCAATGACGTTCTGGCTCTGGTACTTGTGCCTACTCGAGAGTTAGCACAACAGGTTTACGATAACTTAGTTCAATATGCCCAAGAAACGACAATAAAAATCGTCACCGCTTATGGTGGTACAAGCATGAACGTACAGACTCGTAACCTGAGCGAGGGGTGCGACATACTGATTGCTACACCTGGGCGCTTGCTCGATCATATGTTCTGCAAAAACATCAACTTGTTCAAAACGCAATACTTAGTATTGGATGAAGCAGACCGTATGTTGGATATGGGCTTTATGCCAGATATCAAACGCATCCTTAAGCGCTGTAATGAAGAACGTCAAACGCTGTTCTTTTCCGCCACCTTTGATAAACGAATCAAAACTATCGCTTATAAAATGCTGAATGAGCCAGTAGAAGTTCAAGTTACACCTTCAAACAGTACTGCTGAAACGGTGAAGCAGATGGTGTATCCGGTTGATAAAAAGCGCAAAGCGGAACTATTGGCATACCTGATTGGCTCAAGAAATTGGCAACAAGTGTTGGTGTTCACCAAAACTAAGCAAGGGAGTGATGCACTCGCGAAGGAGCTTAAACTTGATGGGATCAAAGCAGCTTCAATTAATGGAGATAAAAGCCAAGGAGCACGCCAGAAAGCGCTGGATGACTTTAAGTCAGGCCAAATTCGAGCGCTAATTGCAACCGATGTGGCCGCTCGTGGTCTCGATATTGAGCAGCTTGAACAGGTTGTTAACTTCGATATGCCATACAAAGCGGAGGACTACGTTCATCGTATCGGTCGAACTGGTCGCGCCGGAAAAGAAGGATTCGCGGTATCGCTAATGAGTCGCGATGAAGAGTACCTTCTTGAAGCAATAGAACGCTTATTGGACAGCAAACTACCTCAAGAATGGCTTCAAGGCTTTGAACCAAGTTTGATTGAAGAGGTAGAAACTGAAAAAACGCCACGTCGTAAAGGTCGTAACTCAGACAAGCGCAAAATGAAGGCGAAACTTAAGATTCACGCCAATCGAGGTAAAAGAAAATAGCGCAAAAAAGAGGGCTCTGGTTGGTAACAACAGAGCCTTTTTATTATGGAATTAATATTTAGGGACTAGTTAGTGAAATTGTCACTCATTACATTAAAAGACGCTGAAGCCTTACTGGAGTTTGAGTTGGAAAACAAAACTTGGTTCGAGGAGTTCATTCCTCCACGCGAAGAAGGTTTCTATTCAATACAAGGTGTACAGCAACATATCCGGGAGTTCTTACTCGACTATCAATGTAATGAAATGATTCCGTTGCTGATTAAGAGTCTTGATAACCAAATCATCGGCAGAATCAATTTGACCAATCTCGACTCGGCGCGTCGCAGTGCACATCTGGGGTATCGCGTTGGAAAAGCGTCAACTAATCAAGGAGTAGCGAAGTGGGCAGTGTCGGAAGTGACGAAATTGGTCAAAGATAAAGGATTAAAAAAAGTTTTTGCGTATGCAGCATTAGAAAACCCTGCATCACAAAAGGTGCTCACAAATAATGGTTTTAAGCCCGTCAAAGTTGTTCATGACTATGCAGAATTGCATGGTTCACCTATCGACTGTATCGAGTTTAAACTTGCGGTTGAGTAAGTTTGGTCGAGTTAAACAAAATACGGTTAAAACAATCTTTCACATATATTTTTCTTTACTATCAATGAACTAAAGTACTAATTTACTCAAAAGTGAGCGGTGTGGTTGGAGTCGCTTTCTTGACTTAACCTTCGCATAGACTATTACTTAGCGATAGTACAAAGGTTTATCTATAGATTCATGGGGGCTATGATGAGATTACTTTTGATATTGCTTACTACACTGTCGCTGTCGAGTGTTGTGGTCGCTAAAACAGATATTACTGTTTACGGTGACGATACTTACCCGCCTTATTCCTATGTTGAAAGTGGTAGGTTAACCGGAATCTATACCGTTATCCTAGAAAACATTTTCGCCAAAATGCCTGATTACAACGTTACCTTGAAAGGGACACCTTGGAAGCGAGGTTTATCCCAAATTGAAGGGAGCAAAATATTCGCACTTTACCCACCCTATAAACGCCCAGAGCAAAGACCCTATATGGAATACGATGTTCCGATCTTAGACGAGAAACTGGTTGTCGTATGTCAAAAATCTGTTTTAAGCAGTCCTAAACCAAATTGGCCTGGGGATTATATGGGCCTCACTATTGGCAATAATGCGGGTTTTTCGGCTGGTGGGGATGAGTTTTGGTCAGCAGTAAAAGCAGGGAAGATTAAGGTAACCGAAACAAAAGGTACGCCTAAAAATCTACTTAAGCTGATCGCTGGTCGAATTGACTGCTACATGAATGATGCTCTGTCCATTCAGTGGGAACTTAAAAAGCTGCAAAATGAAGGTAAGTATGATGGTCAAAGTGTAGTTGAAGGTGCAACTATAAGTTCCGAGCAAGGCTTCTTAGGTATTGTTACCAACGGGGCTGCTTTTCCTTACAAAGAAAGTTTCAAAACTGAATATCACAAAATACTATCTGAAATGAAACAAAGTGGTGAAATAGATAGAATCGTAAATGACTTCATCAAGTAAACGGATTAGGAAAAAAACGGAAGCCTCGGCTTCCGTTTTTTATTTTAGGCGTATTGAGCAACCATGATTTCCCAACTCTTCCTTTGCGTCGCAAGTTCTTGTTTCATTTGCTGGTAGCGAAGTTTAAGCAGAGACTTCTCGTATTTTTTTGCAAGATCATTTCTTTTCGCTTCCAACACTTGCTTCTTTACATCATAGTAATCGGACATTTTGCCCATTAGCGCTTCAAACTCTTTATTTAGTGCGTCATTAAGCAGTGCGGCGTTTGGCAGCTTACTAATATTGCGAGAGGCAGTGCTTAGCGCTTGCTTGGCACGCGCTTTTTCAATTTTAAGTTTGGGCGTAACACGAAGCTTTTTTGTAAGCCCAAGCCAAGAGCAAGATTTGATTAACCATTTGGTTGGATCATATTGCCACCAGTAGATGCCATTTCGGTAGTCGTTCTCAAAAATGTGGTGGTAGTTGTGGTAACCCTCACCAAACGTAAATACAGCAAGCACAGCATTATCACGAGCGGTATTCTTGTCTGTATAGGGCTGGCTGCCCCAAATGTGGGCCAAAGAGTTTATAAAAAACGTTGAGTGATGGCTAAGTACCAACCTCAAAGCGCCAACAATTAGTAGCATACCTAAGATATCGCCGTGCAATAATCCAAGAGCGATAGGAATACCAAAGTTAGTCGCAATGGCTAAAGGTACATAGTACTTATGCTGCCACATAACAATTTTGTCTTTCTGTAAATCTCTGCAGTTGCTGTAATTATCATACGTGTTCGCGTTGTACTCACGCAGCATCCAGCCTATATGAGAAAACCAAAAACCACGTTTCGCAGAGTACGGGTCTTTATCGTTATTATCGACGTGTTTATGGTGAATACGATGGTCAGAGCTCCAATGTAGCGCACTGTTTTGTAAAGCGAACGCGCCGCCTAAGGCGAAAAGGAAGCGTAGAGACCAATGAGCTTCGTAGGTTTTGTGTGACCACAGCCGATGGTAACCAGCGGTAATAGAGAGATTACTAAAAGAAAACGCGACTAAAAACCAAACGAGATGCTCGAGGCTATAACCCGATGTCACGCCATACCAAGGAACGATAGCAACAGCGACAATAAAAGAGGACAAAAAGATAAATATGTTTAACCAAATCAGAGGTGGTTTGCTTGAGCCCGACATGGTGACTTCCTTTCAGCTAACAGTTGTTCGCTAGAATATCAGCGTACATGTGTAAGTCAAACGAAATTAGAGAGTTTGATGTCTAACTCACGCCTTAGGTGAATATATTATGTAACCAAATTTGTAGCTGCTAATTATCCTAAATAACGATGCATTTTGTTACGCGATCTGTTTCAGAACGTTTGGCTTTTAGTTAAATGTTTTATAGTATGAAGAGGTAAGCAATCCTTACAGGAAGTAATAAGGAACTATAAATGGAATTAAAAGTAGCTGAATATAGCGACTTTGAACGCATTGCTACTCTGCATGCACAAAGCTGGAAGCAATTCTACCAAGGAATTTTAGGCAAAGACTTTCTAGAGAACGAAGTGCTCGATGAAAGAGTGGCTATATGGCAAACACGTCTTATTAATCCTCCCTTTAACCAACATGTCCTTCTAATTGAAGAAGGTGGGTTACTATGCGGTTTTATCTGCGCGTTTGGTAATCACGACTTTGAGAAAGGCACCATAATTGACGCATTGCATGTCGACCCTTCATATAGAGGGAGAGGTGTTGGGGTTAAACTACTTTCGGAAATGGCGAAGTGGATCGCACAATACTTCCCCGATAACGGCGTTTACCTTGAAGTTATGAAAGACAACAAACAAGCTGTGGACTTCTATGAACACCTCGGCGGTGACTGTCATCTAGAGCGATTATGGAATGCTCCGTGTGGCAATAAAGTTCCAGAGTTAGTCTATACATGGAAATCAGGAAATGATTTGGCGCGCAGCGTTGAATCTCACATAAAGTTAGACGTTGTAACATGTTGAAACAAATAAGCCTATAACCCTGATATTTCTCGGACATTTGCTTTATGGCCGTTAGGTAGTTTTAGATAAGCCCATTTTTTAATTACCTAACGGTCTATTCATGAAAAAAACGATACTCTTCACAGCGCTCAGTAGTGCGCTATTTCTCGTAGGATGCGGCGAAACTACACAAGGAAAAAACCAAGTTCCAGCGCAATTGGTTGTTGCTGAACAAGCGACATCTACCTCTCATCAACAAAGCAAATCGTACATCGGTCGTGTCGAGGCGGTTGAAGATACCAACATCACAGCACAAATTACCGGCTACTTGAAGTCTCGTCATTTCGAAGAAGGTCAGATGGTCGAACAAGGACAGCTTCTTTACACCATTGAGCCGTCTTCTTTCGAAGCGCAGTTAGCGAGTGCAAAAGCTGAATTAGCTCAAGCAAAAGCGAATCTTAAAAAAGCTGAACTTGATTTTAAGCGTGGTGAAAACCTGTTACCTAAAGGCAGTATTTCACAGTCTGAATTCGACAACCTAAACGCTGCATTGCTTGGTGCTAAGGCTCAAGTAGAAGCGGGTAAAGCACAATTGCATTTGGCTGAAGTCAACCTTTCATATACCCAGATCAAAGCCCCATTCTCAGGCCGAATTGCACAAAGCAAAGTGAGCACTGGTGATCTCGTTTCTCCGCAGTCAGGTATTCTCACCACGCTAGTTAGCTTAGATCCAATCCATACAGCCTTCAGTGTTAGTGAGCGCGAGCGTCTTGAACTGGGAATGGACAGAATTAAAGGGGATGGCGATGTTGATCTAGTCGAAGTGCAAGTTGTACTTGAAAACGGTCAACCTTATGAATATCTAGGTCAGCTTGATTTTCTTGGAAATCGTATTGACCTAAATACGGGCACACTTGCTATGCGTGCGGTAGTAAACAACCCAGACTATCGTTTACTTCCAGGACAACATATTCGTGTTGAGTTGCGTGAGAAAGAAGCGACTGATGTGGTAGTTGTGCCACGTCGTGCAGTACAAACGGACCTAGAAGGTAACTTTGTCATGGTCGTTGCGGAAGGTAATGTCGCTGAGCGAAGAAATGTTGAATTGGGTCGACAGCTTGAGCAGGGAATTATTGTTCAAAGTGGTATTAGCGCAGATGAACAAGTAATTACCCAGGGACTACAACGTATCCGAAATGGCGTCCCTGTGCGTTTTGACGAAAAGTCTGCAGCTGAATAACGAGGTCTAAATGTTAAGTCGCTTCTTTATCCAGCGTCCTAAGTTCGCGCTGGTCATTTCAATAATACTTACGCTCGCAGGTGCAATCTCGCTAATGATTTTGCCCGTTGCTGAGTACCCAAAAATCAGCCCACCATCGGTTAACGTTTCTGCCTACTACACAGGTGCTAGTGCAGAAGTCGTTGAACAGGCCATAGCCGATCCTATAGAAACTTCCGTTAATGGCGTTGAGAACATGATTTATATGTCCTCGAAAAGCGCGAATGACGGTTCGTATAGCTTAAATGTCACCTTTGATGTTGGTACAGACCCTGATATGGCTCAGGTAAACGTGCAAAACCGAGTGTCACAGATTGAGTCTAAGCTGCCGCAAGAAGTACGTATGGTTGGCGTGACAGTTCAGAAGCAGTCGCCAGATATGTTGATGGTTTTGAACTTTTACTCGCCAGATGGCAAGTATGATGACAAGTTCCTAATTAACTACATTAACCTCAACGTTAAGGATCAGTTGGCGCGGGTGAAAGGCATCAGTAATGTAAACGTTATTGGTGGTGGCGAGTACGCTATGCGTGTTTGGTTAGATCCTGAAAAAATGGCTAACCTAAACCTGACTACAAGTGACGTTTACGCTGCACTTGCCGAGCAAAATGTTCAGGTTGCTGCTGGCCGTGTCGGCGCAGCGCCATATAGCAGCGCGCAAGAGGTTCAGTTTAACCTCGTAACCAAAGGTCGATTAGAAACGGTAGACGAATTTGAAAATGTGGTACTACGTGCAAATAGAGACGGTTCTACGGTCTATTTGAAAGACGTTGCTCGCGTTGAACTTGGTAAAAAGTTCTACGACGGCACCGGTAAGTTCCGCGGTCAAGATGCTTCAATCGTAGTACTTTCTCTACAATCAGATGCGAACGCATTGGAAAGTGGCGCGGCAGTCATGGAGTTGCTTGAAAAGCTTAGCACCAACTTCCCTGACGGAATGATTTACGAGACCAGCTATGACACAACACTGTTTGTATCAGAATCGATTAAAGGTGTAGTAAAGACGTTAATCGAAGCGATTTTGTTAGTTATTGCAGTTACTTACTTATTCCTAGGCAGTGCACGTGCGACTCTGATTCCTGTCGTAGCGATTCCCGTATCTTTGATTGGTACCTTTGCCATTATGCAGGCGACGGGCTTTACGATTAACACGGTAACCTTGTTTGGTCTTATTCTCGCCATTGGTATTGTTGTTGATGACGCCATATTGGTCATCGAGAACGTCGATACAACTATGGCGAAAGATCCTTCAATTAGCCCTAGAAAGGCGACGTTGATTGCGATGAAGGAAGTAACAGGGCCAATCATTACCTCGACATTGGTATTGCTCGCTGTATTCCTACCCGTTGCGATGTTACCTGGTATTACAGGGATCATGTACAGACAGTTCGCGCTTACGATCTGTATCTCTGTAGTAATCTCTTCGATCAACGCATTAACTTTGTCTCCTGCCTTATGTTCACTTGTTCTAAAGCAAGGGGGTGGCAATACAGCACGTTGGTTCACGGCGTTTAACGCTGGGCTAGAAAAAGTAACTGCTCGTTATGGTCAAATTGCGGGATTCTTAGTTAAGAAGAGTATTCTTTTAGTAACTTTCTTCGTTGTAGCAGTTGCTGCAGTGAGCTTCTTTGCAAAAACGACCTCTACGGCATTTGTTCCACAAGAAGATAAAGGTATCTTGCTGGTTAATGTTCAATTACCGGATGCGGCTTCGTTGTCGCGAACTGAAGAGGTAACAGAACAACTTATAGAGATTGTTGAGCAAGAACCAGGCGTAGAGGGAGTAACGGTTGCAAACGGTTATGCGTTTATGACTGGAGCATCGGCTTCTAATGGTGCGTCACTGTTTATAAAACTGCATGACTGGGACACGCGAAAGGCGTTAGAAGGGGAACACTCAGCTGATGCAATAGGACAACGAATTAATGCTCGGGCCGCGAACGAATTACCGCAGGCAATTGTCTTTGCAATGGGGGCACCAGCTGTGCCAGGTATGGGAGCTGCTTCCGGATTTGAGTTCGTGCTTGAAGATAGCCTAGGCAGAAGCCGTACAGACCTAGAGATGGTGATGGGGCAAATGATCGAAGAGGCAAATAAACAGCCAGAAATCGCATTTACTTTCAGCACATTCCGCGCAAGTGTCCCTCACTATTATGTTGATATTGATCGAGAGAAGGCTCAACAACTTGGCGTTCCACTCTCTAGCGTTTTTCAGACGCTACAGGGTAACTTAGGTTCGTTGTATGTAAATGACTTCAACATGTTCGGTAAGAACTTCCAAGTGACTATGCAAGCGGACGGCGAACACCGCCGCGGTATGGAAGATCTGGAGCGATTCCATGTTCGCTCGGCAAGTGGAGAAATGATTCCTTTAAGCACTCTAGTTAGCTATGACCAGGTTTTTGAACCCGATGTAGCATGGCGATACAACATGTACCGCAGTGCAGTTATTCAGGGACAGCCTGCACCTGGCTATTCGAGTGGTGATGCCATTGCAGCGATGGAACGCGTTGCTGCTGAAGTGCTACCGCAGGGCTACCAATACGAATGGACTGGTATGGCATACCAAGAAGTTCTTGCTGGAAACCAAGCGATATTCGCATTTGCTCTAGCGCTCATCTTCATCTACTTATTCATGGTGGCACAGTATGAAAGCTGGACAATTCCATTGGCAATTATATTGGTTGTGCCAATCGCAACACTGGGTTCATTCCTTGCGTTGAACTTAACCGGAACTCCGCTGAACTTGTATGCGCAAATCGGTTTAGTTCTACTCATAGCGTTAGCAGCGAAAAATGCAATCCTGATTGTAGAGTTTGCTAAAGTAGAGCGAGAAGAGAAGGATGTTCCAATCAATGATGCGGCTGTAGAAGGTGGTAAGCTGCGTTTCCGAGCGGTAAACATGACGTCGTGGTCATTTATCTTAGGTATATTCCCTCTGATATTTGCATCAGGTGCGGGACATGTAAGTCAAAACTCACTCGGAATCTCGTTGATTGGTGGTCTACTGTGTGTGCTATTGGCAGGAACGTTCTTAATTCCTGGCTTCTATGCCTTCGTTCAGCGCCGACGAGAAAAGGCACATGGTGGTAACACCAAGCTGATTCCTTTAGATGACGAGTAACGTCTGGTAAAGTAAAAATCCCCTTAGCTCTTCGGCAAGGGGATTTTATATCTGTATGGGAGAGTATGGATGAGGATATTTTTCAACGTATTCGGTAAGAGTATGTCTGTGGAACGTAGAGAAGGTGAGTGGTTATTGTATCAAGAGTCGGAAACTTCAATTCGGCGAAGGGTTTACGATATCTATATTCCAAATGATGTTGAGTGTCGCCATCTCGCTCAGTACTTGGCGGATATGTTTCATGAAAACGCCACAGAAAGATTCCCTTCGGTACAGATAATAAAAAGCCCTAGCCAATAGACTAGGGCTTGCAGATTATAGGTACTGTTAAGACGTTTTGAACTCGGCTACAGCCTTATCCATATCAGTGGCTTGAGCAGAGACACGATCAACTTCAGTCAAACATTGTTGAGCAGATCCCATATTGCCTTCTGAGATAGTGTTCAACTCGGTAATCGATTCACTGACTTGGTTCATTACTATGCCTTGTTCTTCAATCGCCGAGGCAATACGTTCCGAGTTCGCTTGAATGTTGGTCATATCATCAATGATTTGTGTCAGGCTACTATCAAGCGTACGTGACGCGTCTAGCGTCTGAGAGCCTTGTTCATTACATTGATCGATATTGGTGACTACTTGCGACATTTGAGACTGAATAGCCGTAACCACCTTGGTGATCTCTTCTGTGGATTGATGAGTACGGCTAGCTAATGCACGAACTTCATCGGCAACCACCGCAAACCCTCGGCCTTGCTCACCGGCGCGCGCTGCCTCAATAGCGGCGTTAAGAGCTAACAAGTTAGTTTGTTCTGCGATTTCTTGAATGATATTTACAGCATCACCAATTTTATCAACGTGATTATTTAGGTCACTGATAGATTCTTGGCTACTTCCTAAGATAGAAGATAACTGATCGATGTTTTGAACAGTGGTTTCAACAACCTTACGGCCGTTCTGCGCATTGACAGAAGCTTGCTGAACACCTTCAACTGCAACAGCGGTGCTTTCTGAAATCTCACTGATAGTAGAGACCATCTCTTGAACAGAAGTGGCCATAGTACTGGTATGGTCTGCTTGGGTGTGGAACTGCTCAATGACATTTTGTAGTTCATTGTGCATATTGGAGGTACTGTGTGATAACTCTGCAGACTTAGCTTGAGTACCCGATATAAGCTTTTCGAACTCATCTAATAGACGGTTAAAGTAGTTTCCTATAACACCTAACTCATCGTCTTTAGCTAGGTTTGCGCGTAGTGAAACGTTGTTGGTACGTGCGATCTCCTGGATTGCCGTAAGTAACGAGGCAACTTGGTTGTTGATGGTACGCGAGATTTGAAAAATAAATCCAAAAATAACTAAAATGACCAACGTTGTAAAAACAGTTTTAAACGTTGTGAGTCGCTCTTTTGTTGCTGATGATTCGTCGTTTAACAAAGATGAGAACGATTTAAATTGTTCTTCTACAGTGTGGGATAGATTGCGAGTATCACCGAGTAGCCCCTCGTTGTATTTGAGACCGATACGTGTGCTCTGGTCGATATACGCTTGGGCTGCTGCTTTAAGAGATGAAGCGGTTGTAGGTATTAACGACGTGTCTAACTTACCTTTTAACACTTGTTTATTGAACTCGAATAGTTCAACAAGTTCGTCGCTAGAGAGAGAGGGCTTAATCCCAGTAAGCTCGGAATTGAAACGTCCGATTAGCTTTTCCTCGGGTTTTAAACCACGTTGATCAAACGCTTGAACTAAAGCATTAAACCCAGTTTGATATTTGAGAATATCTTGTTTAAGTTGGCTGCTTGAAGGTAAAGAGTGTTGGGTTAATAGCGTTGATAACTCGGACTCAATCGCCAAAAAAGTATCCATGTTTTTGTTAAACTTATCCAGATATTTCATATCTTTACGGAGTAGGAAATCTTTTTCATTACGACGAAGGTTTAGAAGTCGAATCTCGAGTTTTGCAACTAATAAACTTGCGTGATTGAGTTCTGAGGTAGATTGGGCAAAATGAGTAGAGGTTAATAGTACTGAAACAACCCCTAAAATGGCGACAGCACCCAATGAATACAGTTTATTCTTGATATTCATGAGATTACCTTATTTTGTTAAACAATTTGATTTACAGGTAGTTAATGTGATGTTAGTTGCTATTCGTAAATATATCAATTAGCGCTAACATGTTAGGTTTATATGTTGCGACTATGGTTCTGGTTTTTATTGATAAGAGAAGTAAATGTTTGAAAGCATAGAGAAATATCAAGCCCTCATATTTGACATGGATGGTACCATAATTGATACCATGCCGGCACATTTAAAAGCGTGGCAGCAAACAGCAGAGCATTTTGCATTCCCGTTTTGCGAGCAATGGCTACATAGTTTGGGCGGAATGCCAAGTTATAAGATCGCAGCTGAAGTCAATAAGAAGCATGACTTGGCATTGGAACCTATGGAAGTCTCACGCTATAAAATGGCTGCGTTTGCTTCCCTTGATGAACATGGAGAGCCGATTGTTTGTACGGTGAACATTCTTAACCACTTCTTTGGAAAGAAAAAACTTGCCGTAGGCACAGGAAGTCAACGAGAGAGCGCGATGAGGTTGCTGACTAAAGCGAGACTGATAGATAAGTTAGATGCGGTTGTTACAGCGACAGATGTTATCAATCACAAACCGAATCCAGACACTTTCTTGCAAGCGGCAGAAAAGGTGAGCGTATTGCCTGAAAACTGCCTAGTGTTTGAGGACACGAAACTAGGCCTTCAGGCTGCACATGCAGCAAAAATGGATTGTATGATGGTGGTAGGTGGTGAGCTTGTGTTTTATCCATTCTCTGAATAACAAAAGAGCCGCTAAATTAGCGGCTCTGACATTTTATCTGTCCCAGTAGGCTTCTTCTAAGCTGTCTTCCCTTTCAGGAAGCGCCCGCGCTAAGCGAGGTGAGTGCTGAGTTAACACTTCATAGCTCACACGGTTTGCATACTTACAAATCTGCGACAGTGAGGAATAAGTTAAGTAAGGCTGATCATGCTTCGATGAATTTGGTACATTGACCTGATGGTGGCTATTCGCAGCCATATCATGCAGCAGTGCCGACAGAGCTGCGTCACCAGCACCGTTAGTATTTTTGATCTCAAGTGGGCCACCTAGATACGGACCAATATGAGAGTACACTTTTACTGGATTCTGACAGTCTGACTTACGCATTGCACGGCTAAACTCGTACTTGTTGAATTCAGGGATATTACCCGGCAATAACGGTAACTCTGTTTCGCGCTTAACTGAATCTTCAGTGTAACCTGCCATGTAAAGACCAACAGGACCAGCGGTACAAAGAACTACATCAACCCATTCCAATGCTTTGTCAGCTGCGAGAAGAGGGTCTTTTTCACCGGTCAGGGCTTCGCCTTCTTCTTCATTCATCGCGACTATGGCGATGTTCTCCTTGATATAGTCTTGCCACCACTTCGCATTGCCTTCAATAACCCATTTCGTTCCTAATGTAAGGACAACAGGTACATTCTTAGATTTAGCAATCTCGATAGCACGAGCTACAGCTTGAGGCATTGGATCTTCGGGCTTACCGCGCATTAAATATGAAGAAACCACAAGAGCAGAGGCTTTATCAAACACATCTTCAGGAATGCTGTCAGGGCGCAATTGGTTCATGTGACCTTCATTAATCGCGAAGGTACGTTCACCATTTTCAGAAATTAAGGTATAGCAACGACCGATTGAGCCTTCGACCATTTGCAAATGATTGAGGTTCATTCGTGACGAGGTTCTACACAAATAGCGGTAGGCGAAAGAGCCTACTTCAATATTGCGTGACATTACGCCAAGTAATACTGATTTACTGTCAGCAAGTACAGAGTAGTTGTGTAGCGTATTGCCAATTGTATCACCAGGGTATTGGTGAGTGATCAATTCGCGTTCCATTAACTCTTCGTACAAAGCATCCGCTTTCGCTTCCTCTAAAACTAGTGAGTGTCCTTTACTCAAGTCATATTTCGCGAGAAATTCGTCATCGACCCTGGCTTCAATATCAACGATTGTCTGACCAACACCTACCACGATTGGGCGGTAGAGTTTCGGCGTCTGTTTCATCTGGTTGACGAGTGGATCACGGGCGTGAGTTGGAAAGTAGTGCTTAGATTTGCGCTGTCCGGGAAACTTCATGTTCAAAGGGGAGTTGGAAATTTTCCCGCATAATATCACATTAAGTTAAGATTGCTTTCATATTTATTACATAAAAAAGTGCCAACCATAGTTGGTTGGCACTTAATTGAGCTATTTCTCTTTGGTATAGCTCCCGTAGGCTTTTGTTCCCCAAAGTGGGACTGTCGATAAACTGTGCTTGAAACTGCCATCTGTTTCTTTGGTTGTGTATGAGAGGTAAAGGAGAGTCTGATTTTCAGCATCGTAGATACGTCTAACTTTCATCGACTTAAAAAAGATACTTTTCGATTTCTTGAATACGACTTCACCTGATTTGCTCTTATCGATCTGGGCGATCATTTCTGGTGTGATGTCACCTGTTTGGCGGCACGAGATAGAGCTGTCGCTCGGGTCTGCAAGGCTAAAATCCGCTTCGATTGAAGCGATGTGGCACGTTACGCCTGTTACAACATCATCTTTTAGGTTTTCGATCTTAATGTCTTTCAATGTAAAAACGCCAAGTGAAACATCGCCAACTTCGTTGTCAGAACAACCCGCTAATAGTCCTGTTAAAAGCATTGCGGTGAGCAGTTTTTTCATTCTAAATCCTTGCTATTGTTTAGTTATCTGAATCTTTGGCTAAGATATCTACCGCACTTTTGAAGCCACAAAGGTATATACCCTTACCGATGATTCAAAAATGACTAGCACTAAGCTTAAAGAGACTAAATTCAAATAGAGTACTGATAGCATATCAGGTTTTTGTATAGTTTACTGAATCTCGTTTTAAAAGACTTGAGAGGTCAAGGTGTTATCTAGTAAGCTTCTGCCTAACTTCCTAAAGTGAGTACAGGTCTAACCGACGTTATGACGATACCTAAGATTGCTGAAATCAAAAATGAATGGCTTTATCAACAAGTCGATGTTGAATACCCAACTAAAGAGAGTATCGCCGGGCTATCCCTGTACAAAGAGAAGGTCGCTTTGTGCCAATATCACCAGTTAGAGCAAGTACCGCCAGAATCGAGTGAATTTGCCAAAGATGATATCTTCTTGGTCGATTTTCATCGTTTAACGGTCATGTTTGCCTTGCTGCAAGCACGTCGTTGGCACGACCAAGCCGACAAGGACCTGATTTTAGAGTTCCTTTCGCAAATTATTTACTCTGAGCCGTGCAGTTTGTATTTAGGCTTCAAGGCAGGAGAGGCTGTGGCAGCTGCAATCGTGACAGAAAGCGAAGACGCTTCACTGATTTCAGATATCGTAATTAAAGACGAGTCTGATCAGTTAAACAAACAAGATTTTGTTGCGGGCTTGTGCGCTAAATTAGGTATCTCTAATGATAATGGCCTTAGCTTGTTTATTGAAAGCTGATTGAGCTTCCAGACAACGAGTTGCAATGGTTCTTAAACCAAGTTCATGTATTTTGCGTTACTCCTAACACCATTTTTGTCTTAATAGCAGTAAATGGTGATACGCTTTAAACTTCTGATTATAAATCTCTAATAAACCAGCGAAATGTTAAGCTGGTCATTTCAAATCTCACTATCTGTCTTATTATTTCTCGTAGAAAATTAATAGGGTAGTGATATGGCAAAGCCTCAAGCTCAATGTGTAATTTTTGATTGTGATGGTACTTTGGTCGATAGCGAAAGGCTGTGCTGCCAAGCGTTGTGCGAGACGTTTAACCATTTTGGCGCTTCGTTAACTATGGATGAAGCGGTTAGTCATTTTGAGGGAGGCAAGCTTGCAGACATCTTAGCTGCAACCAAACAAAGACTAAATGTCAATGTTTCTATCGATCGGCTAGAACCTATCTATCGTCAAAAGTTAGACCTGTTGTTTGAAGAACAGTTACAGCCAATGGAAGGGGTATTCGAGGTTTTGGATTACCTCAATAAAAATAGCGTTGAATACTGTGTGGCTTCCAACGGGCCGAGAGACAAAATCGAGCGCTGCTTAGAGTTAACGGGGCTGCTACCGTTTTTTAAAGGAAAAATATTCTCCGCATTTGATACCAATAGTTGGAAACCCGAACCAGACCTTATCCTTTACAGTGCGATGAATATGGGTTTTAAACTCGAGGACTGTATTTACGTTGACGATACGCCAAAAGGTCTTGAAGCTGGAGTAAGAGCTGGCGTGCAAACTGTTCATTTAACAGGGTTAAACAACAAGCATCACACGCTAGATTTGAAAAAAATAAGCCACTTAAGGGAGCTTGAAGAGATCCTTTAGTGTGTTGCAGTGCGGGAAACTAATGGGAGTGTGCCTACTTTATACAGTAACGCGTGAGTAGGGGTAAGTTGTGTGACGTTTTCAAAAAAAGACCCGCATTCTGCACAGAGCATGTTGTTGTTATCAGACAGCAAGTACTCCTCGCTTCCGCATAACGGACAGCACAGAACATCGTTGAGCATTTCATCTTTATTCATAGGGGAATCTCCCGGCAGCGACAATAGAAACATTATATTTTTTAATTTGTTATGTTCTTCGACAGGATAACTGCGTGTAAGTTTCCTGACAATTCCATTTTAGTCGAATGGATCGCTGTATTGGCTAAGAAATGGAATTATCCATAAATATTGAGAAGCATTTCATATATTGAAAAGATAATAGAAGAATCAGATTTGATAAAAGCTCGCAACTTTGCGAGCTTTTTGTCTATTTTCTTAAGTTCTATTGGCGAGATACGCTTCGTAGTCAGGGATTTCAATATCCACTTCTTGCTCGATAAGCTCTGACTCAATGATGAACTTAGCCGTCGCACGATTTGTTGCAACAGGGATATTCCATACACTCGCAATACGTAATAGAGCTTTTACATCTGGGTCATGCGGAACCGCGTTGAGAGGATCCCAAAAGAAGATCAGCACGTCTATCTTTCCTTCAGAAATTAGAGCACCTAGTTGCTGGTCTCCACCCATAGGGCCGCTGATCATGCTCTTAATCGCTAAACCAGTATCTTTGCTCAACATTGAGCCCGTAGTTCCTGTTGCGTAGAGAAAGTGACGTTGTAGCTTTTCTTTGTTTTCTTTCACCCAACGTAGTAACTCAGGTTTGCAGTTGTCATGTGCGACAAGTGCGACGTGTTTGTGTGCAGGCAAGGTACGCGTCGTTTTTTCCATTTAGACTTCCTAATTGTTTTCGTTATATACGTAAAATGTTGGTCGATACTCTGAAGGGGATAGAGATTGCGCTATCACTTCAGGGTTCAAGTTATCTGGTGTTAGTGGCTCAATAATAGGCGCTTCAATTTTGTTATAGTTTTCACCACGTAAATAGTGAACGGCTTGCTGAATCGATAGGCGACCTTGCAGTACCATTTTATCCGTTGGGGCAAATTCAACCCTGTTCCTCAACAACCCTCGGTATACACCATGGCTTAAATAGGTTGAAACGAGTCCAATCTCTTCAGACCTATTTGCGCTGCGTAGCTCACTAATAGCCGCTTCGATCGCGACTGCGCTACCTACTATATAATTAATATTTCTGTTATCAATGGCTTTTTGAACTAGGTTGCGTTGCAGTTCTTTGTCGTTGTCTGCCCAGTATGTTTCTACAACGTTAATATCGCTTCCTTTAATCGCAGAATAGAAGCCCTGAATAACTGGCTTAGTGCCACCACTAGATTGAGGGCCGGGTAATAGTGCGATATTGGTTTCTCCAGAGCCTGCGGGGTGCTTAGATTTGAGGTAGTCACCAACGTAATAACCCATCCAATACCAATCGACGCCAACTTCTCCTTTTAACGCGTACTGGTTTTGTGAATCAACCACGAGTTTGTTTACTGTCGCAAAGACAGGAACCGACGAAGCCGCGGAACTGAGCGATGAATAAAATAGGTCGGGTGCTACCGTACCCAAAATGATTGCGTCTGCACCCCACTTTACGCACAACGCCATATGTTCACGTTGCTTTTCTAAATTGAGATAACCACCTGCTTCGAGAACTCTAAGGTCAACGTCTTGTTTTTCGGCTTCATCAACCATGCCGTAATTGACCGACAGCCAATATGAATCTTTAAGATGAGGGTAGATGGCACAAATTCGAGCGGCCTGAGCTGCAGAGGTACTTGCAGAAAACAGAAAGAAAGCGAGTAGTATCGACGTAGTTATTGTTTTAGGTGTTTTGATTGCGGAGATCAAAGACATGCAGCATTTCGTTGGTAATGGGCGAATAAACACTGCAAAATATAACGCATTATAGAAGAGTTAAGAAGTGAAGATTCTCAATGTTACTTGCTAAAGCGAGTATTGGCCGTAAATTGCTGCTGTCATTTTTGGCCATGGCGCTGCTAGTTTTAATATCTGCTCTTATCGGTATGTTCGGATTTTCGTCTGTAGCGAAAACCGAGCGCAATGTTGTTAACTCTGCCATTCCATCGATGATTGAAGCGCGTCAGGTCTCGGAGCTTAGTTCACGAATCATATCCTCAGTTCAGACACTCTCGAACGCGAAAACTGAGTCTGAACGTCAAGAGTCGGGTAAAGAGCTGTTTTCGCAATTAGAAACCTTACTGACACATATAAAGCAGTTGGGTTCGGATTCCTTTGACTCTTCATTGCTTGATCGACTCGAATCAGACGTACAAGGGGTTATCGATACACTCGCTAAACTGGGAATAGTAGTCGAAAGAAGACTGTTTCTTAGTGATGACCTAGCAATAAGAACTCAAGAACTAAGAAAATTGGCGAGAGAGTTAGAGCAGCTTACTCGTACTCAAGTTGCAAATACATCGACTATTGCTGTAGCGAATGTTACGCATATCTATGCGCTGTTAGAAAAAAACAAAAAAGATCAAGCTTATCAGGCGCTTGATACCTTAGTCGAAGTCGATCTTGATCTAGCAGAACGTTTACACGAACTTCACTTGTTGGCTTTTAAGCTCCTCAACCACATTGAAGAAACGCGCACCATTTCTGATATCGATCGTATTCGCACTATACGGCAAGAGTTTAACAACAACTTAAGTATAATGAAGCGCCGAGTTCAAGCGGTGGAGGATCCAACTCGCTCTACGCAAATGACCGCATTGCTCGCTAAGTTAGAGCAAAGAGAAGTGGTGTTTGATGTTCTTACCCAACGTTATGAGAACGAGGGGTTAGCTCAGCAGTTGATGCAAGATACTCTAACTCAATTCTCGACTCTAAACGCCACGGTGAACAAGCTTGTTGATGACTCGAACGCGACAACGACCCGCGCGGTAGCTGAGCTAAAAACCACACTTGATTACGCTCAATTAACTCTAACCATTATCACAATACTGGGTATGTTGATTGTGGTCATTATCGTGTGGAAAGTTGTTTATATCTCGGTAGTTAAACGACTAGCAGAGTACTCGTCAGCGCTACTTTCGATTGCAAAAGGACAGCTTGAAGTTGACTTGAAAGTGAGAGGCAGTGATGAGCTCGCTCACATGGGACAAGCAATTATTACTGCTCGCAATACTGCTAAAGCGCTAAAGGTTGTTGCAGAGAGTGAAGCAGCAGCCAAACGTGAATTGGAAGAGCATAAAGGTCACCTAGAAGAGCTGGTAACTGAGCGAACACATCAGCTACAAAATGCCAATACGCGTTTAAATGAGGAAGTGGAAAACCACGCCAGAGCTCGTCAGGAAGCTGAGCAAGCCAGCCGTGCTAAATCTGCATTCTTAGCCACAATGAGTCATGAAATTCGCACACCAATGAACGGTGTATTGGGAACAGCTCGGTTGTTAAAAGATGCAGGGCTCAACACTACCCAAGCGCATTACGTCGATGTGATTAATCGCAGTGGTACAACACTGTTGGCGATTCTAAACGATGTATTGGATTACTCAAAAATTGAGGCGGGGCACCTTGAGATTCGCCCCGTTGATTTTAATCTTCCTGCGATGGTAGATGATACCAAACAGCTGCTGCTTGGTAGAGCAAAGGAAAAGTCTTTGCAGCTTGAATACTGTATTGAAAGCGATGTAGGTAAATATTGGTTTGGTGATGTCACTCGTATTAGTCAGGTTCTAAACAATCTGGTCGGAAACGCGATTAAGTTTACCGAGCAAGGTAATGTAGATATCTATGTTTCACTAGACCCAGATACGCCAGAGCACATTACGTTTGAGGTTTCTGATACTGGAGTAGGAATCAGTGCAGACGAACAGTTGACCTTGTTTGACGCGTTCACCCAAGCTACTGGTGGTATGGGGGCTAAAGGCGGAACGGGCTTAGGCTTAGCGATCAGCAAACGAATTGTTGAAGCAATGGGTGGGCAATTGTTTGTCGACTCAAGCGTCGGGGAAGGTAGTTGTTTTTGGTTTTCTATCCCGCTGACACTAGGTCAGGAGTTCGAAGAGTCAGAAGTGACCACCGATTGTCGAATCAAAGCTAAGGTTTTGCTGGTCGAAGATAACCCGGTGAACTGCATGGTTGCAGAAGGTTTCTTGGAAAGTATGAATCACGAAGTACATACCGCAGTAACGGGTGAGAAGGCCTTTTCTCTGTTTAAGCAAGAGCAGTTCGATTTGGTGCTGATGGATATTAATCTCCCGGATTGTAACGGGGCCGAATTACTTAAAGACTTTAAGTCATATCAACTAAGCCAAGGTGCCATAAGCGATATCCCGATGATTGCTGTATCGGCACACGTATACAATGAAGAAGTTGAAAGTTACCTAGCAGCAGGATTTGATGGTTACCTACCTAAACCATTGGACAAAGATCAATTATGCCAAGTGATTCAAAATAGTTTAGAAGGGAAGCCTCTGTTGCTTGCCCAAAGTGATAGTGATGATGTAGAAATAGGCATGCAAAATCGGTCAATTATTAATCCGAATGTTATTCTGGCTGATATGGAAGTATTGGGCAGAGATAAAATGAAAGAAATCAGTATGATGTTTAACAAGGGTGCTGATGAAATACTTGAACAACTCGATGCAGCTGCTAAACAAGAGAATCAGCATAACACGGTACAGTTAGCGCATAAGTTAAAAGGTTCCGCAGGAAGCTTAGGCTTGGATTCTTTATATGATCTTTGCTTGGAGATAGAAAAGTCGCCAAACCCTTTAGAGTGTTATCAACAACACAAAACAGAGCTAACTTTACTTGTTTCGCAATCGAAATATGCACTGAAAGAATTATTAGATTAGAGAGTTTATGAACCAAATTGAATCACAACAACTTTCCATGGCTCAAATAACTGAAAATGATTGGGCTCTGTTTGAACGATTGAATCAAGATGAAGAAGTGATTCGCTACGCTTTCGATAAACCGTCTACTGAGCAAATCCGAGAGCGTTTTACATCGCGATTACCGACTTGGAACTGGCCTGATAGCCATTGGTTGTGTTTGGTGATTCGAGAGAAACAGTCAGGTGATGCTATTGGTGTCACAGGTTTATGTGTCTCAGAACAAAGCAAAGATGAAGTAGAGGTTGGTTACCTATTACTTCCAGAATTTCACGGTAAAGGCTATGGAACGGAGTCATTAGTTGCCTTGATTGATCATGCCACGAGAGAATTTCCGATTAAAACAGTTAATGCTATTGTGACCGATGGAAACATTGCCTCATGCAAAGTTCTTGAGAAAGCAGGGTTTACCTTAGCTGAACGTGAGAAAGATGCCTATCTTCTGGGCGGTAAATACTACGACGACTTGATCTATCGTTTTCAGGTTCCGGCCTAAGACGCGACGACGGATAAAGTAAGCAATGTTTGCGCCGTGTAATAGGTGATCATCACTACGTGACGAGAGTAAGCTGAGTGGCTGCGAAAGCGATCCACTGCAAGTACGACATCCGACACGATGAAAATGAATGCGCCTAACACGGCATAGCCTGCTCCGGAGCCTAAAGATGAGTTCCAATGCTCAATTGTGCCCCAAGCCATCATCACTATCCCTACGCTATAGGCTGCTATAGGAAGCTTCCAATTGCCTAGGCTCGGTAATAATAACAGATACACTAGCGTTCCAATGGCGAGTAGTGTTAAGAATATCCAAACGTTAACCTGCATGTCTATAGCACTGAAAAAAGCGATGCTATACGCAAAGTGAGCAAACAAAAAAACGCCTAGACCTTGGATAAACTTATCTTTTGGGTGCATTAGAAAAATGTCGCCGATGCAAGATAAAATCAACCCTATACCAATCCACAAAGTATAGGTTGTCGGTCCGTGTTGATTTGTGAAGACAATAAGTGCCATAAGAAAGATCGGCGTGGGCTTTGATAGGTAAAAAATCCAACGTTTGCTTTGGTTAATACTCCAAACGTGTATGGCGCACGTTAGGGCAATGAATAGCCACATAAATCCTTCTTATACAAAAAAAGCAGCGAATGCTGCTTTTTAGATTAATAACTTAGCTGAATTTACGCAATAGCAAGGTCAAGGATCTTACGGCTTTGCTCTAAGTTGATCGCTTGGTTTTCACCGAGTGCAACCATGCCGTGTTGTGTAAGTTGACTAATCACAGACTCAACGGCTTGTTCTTTATCGGATTCGTATTCGCTAAATTGAGTGGCGACACCTAGTGAGTGGTAGAAGGACTCGATAGCAATAATGGTCTGCTCTGCTAGATCGTCTGTCGCTTCGAGACCGAATACGTTAACACCCATCTGCTCTAGTTTTGTCTTCTTAACCGCAAATTGATTACGTAGCAAAGAGGGCTGAACTATAGCGAGTGAACGCGCATGATCAACACCCCAAAGCGCCGTAAACTCGTGACCGATCATATGCGTCGCCCAATCTTGCGGAACGCCAGAACCAATCAATCCGTTAAGTGCTTGGTTCGCTGTCCACATCAAGTTTGCACGCCACTGATCATTGTCACGCTCAGCGAATTCAGCGCCTAACATTTTTAAGTTCTTAAGTAACGCTTCCGCGTAGCCATCTTGAACCATTGCGCCGTGTTGGTTGGTTAAGTACTGCTCGCAGACATGAACCCATGCGTCGACAATGCCATTAATTAATTGCTTCTCAGGAAGAGTTTTCATGACATCTGGATCCATCACCGCAAATTTAGGCTGAACATGAGGTGTCATGAATGGGAGTTTGTCATGCGTTTCTGCTTTTGTAATCACAGCGCCCATGTTTGATTCCGAACCGGTAGCAGGTAAGGTTAGAATTGCACCGATTGGTACGGCTTCTGTGACTTGATGTTTGCCAACCATAATGTCCCAACCATCACCATCATATTTCGCAGCGGCTGCGACATACTTCGAGCCATCTATCACTGAACCGCCGCCTACTGCTAGTATGAAGTCAATGCCTTCTCGCTTAACAAGTGCGACAGCTTTATCAAGTGTTTCTTTTGTTGGGTTTGGCTCCACGCCAGAAAATTCGCTCCAAGTATGGTTACTCAGAGCCTGCGATACTTGATCATACACTCCGTTACGTTTTATTGAACCGCCACCGAATATAACGAGTACTTTTTGATCGGCAGGGATGATCGATTGAATACTTTGGATCTGGCCTTGACCAAACTGAATTTGAGTTGGGTTGACGTAAGAAAATTGCATCGTGTTATGCCTCTTGCTTCCAATTATGGATTGTAATCTTTATCGTTAGTATGCATATTAGTATTGAAAAGTGGCTTATTAAAGGCCAAATACTCCAAAATATATGCCTATTTCTCTAAAGATGATTTTAGTGGAGGAACAATGTCACTCGCCGAACTTATGCAGCACTACGTAGATTTAAAGGGGTTAAGTCAACTCGAAGGAATTGCGAAAACAGAAATTGAAGGTCTCTACTTTTACCGAAGTAGCCAGGGAAACACGCGAAGACCTTTTGTTTATCAATCTGGCGTGATTGTGCTAGGGCAAGGCAAGAAGAATATCTATCTTGGTAACGAGCCTGTTCAGTATGGTCCTGATGACTATCTTGTTGTGGGGGTCCCAATGCCACTAGAGTGTGAAGCGATTTCTGTAGATGGTGAGCCACTTTTAGGATTAAGTATCGATATCGATCCGCAAGTACTTCACCGACTCGTGAATAAACTGGAATCGATGAACTGTTACAAGCCGTGCGTTGAAGGCAGTGTGCGCTCCGGTCTTAAATCTGTTGCGATGGATGGTGATATGCTTGGTGTTTGCAAAAGGCTTATGAAGGCGCTATGTAATCCGATTGAGTTAGCAGTGTTAGGTGAGAGCTTGATGGAAGAACTAGCCTTTAGAGCGTTAATGAGCAAAGAAGGCCATGTTTTATTTGATCTCGCTCGGCATGAGGGTCACTACGCTAGGGTGGCTAAAGCGCTGGATTACTTACACCAGAACTACACGGCCTCGGTAACTGTGCAAGATCTTGCTGAGCAAGCAAACATGAGCATTTCTGCTTTTCACCAAGCCTTTAGAAGCGTCACATTAGCCACACCAATCCAGTATATTAAAAAGGTAAGATTGGATAAGGCTCGCGAGCTTATACAGTTAGAGGGTGTTAAAGTCGGAGAAGCGGCTCGCTTAGTCGGGTATAACAGTACTTCCCAGTTCTCAAGGGAATTTAAACGCCATTTTAATGAAACGCCCAAAGCGAAACTTGTTACCTGACTGTAAAAAGGGGAAATCAGGTTTTACAAATTTACAGTGTTTTTTAACTCAAGTTTGAGTAATATTATTGAAACAAAGCGAATTATTCTCGTTTCCCTATAGGAGATCTAGTCAATCTTCTGTGATAAGCCCCTTTTTCAGTGATGATAAAGGGGCTTATTTTTTATCAAGACCAACGAAAACTAGTTCTTGATGCAAAATAAGTGTTGGTTTGTTGCATTCATGATGCGATTAATTGCGAGTCATTTTGGAGTATAACGAAATACTTAGTGTTATTTTTCCAATCTTATCTACGGTTATTTTACGCAGAAATATAAGTATTCAACATTGATAAAGTTGAAGTTTAATCACGTGTAAACAATAACTTAAGGATAAATGAAATGCACAAACCAACGTCAGAAACGGCGAGAAGAGTCTTTACCCTAAGTACTCTTAGTGCGTCATGTTTAATCGCATTTAACAGTTACGCCGCGGTAGATTGTACCACTTTTGCAAACTGGGACTCATCGACCATCTATAACGGTGGAGAACAAGTACAGCATTTAGGCTCTGGCTATAAAGCAAACTATTGGACACAAGGGAATGATCCCGCCCAAACATCAGGGGAGTGGGGGCATTGGAAACATCTGGGGACATGTGACGCAGCAGGAGAAAATGAGCCGCCAACGGTATCAGTTACGTCTCCTCTTGCTTCTGATGCTATTACTCATGGTGACGCTGTCACTATTTCTGCAAGCGCGTTAGATGTAGATGGAACGGTTGCCAAGGTGGAGTTCTCTGTTGATGGCGTTGTGGTTGGTCAAGCGACACAAGCTCCTTATAGTGTGGCTTGGATTGCTACCGTTGGCAGTCATCAAATCAGTGCGGTTTCTTATGATGATGCGGGGGCTCAGAGTACAGTCAGTAGCGTGACAATAAATGTCGCCTCTTCAAATCCTGACAACATTGCACCAACAGTCGATGTCGCGCTATCTACCAACTCGGTAGATGTAGGAAGCGCAGTAACACTTACGGCGAATGCCTCAGATGCGGATGGGTCAGTTGATAAAGTCGACTTTTATGTTGGTGGTAGTTTGGTGGGTACTGCGGCTACTGCGCCGTACACTTTGAATTACACAACGGTACGAGCTGGAGATTTGGCGGTATATGCGGTTGCAACAGACAATCTTGGGGCAAGTACCAATTCGACGTCTGTGACTCTCGCTGTTAACGGTGTACCACCAGTCGCTAGCTGTCGTCCAGACGGTTTGTACCAGACTGAGGGGATTAATGTTCCTTACTGTACCGTCTATGATGCGGAAGGTCGTGAACAGATGGGCGCTGATCATCCACGTAGGGTGATCGGATACTTCACCAGTTGGCGTGCAGGTGACGATCCACAAGCGTCATACCTCGTTAAAGATATTCCTTGGGAGCAACTGACCCATATTAATTACGCCTTTGTTGGTATTGGATCGGATGGCAAAGTGAATCTAGGTGACGTCAACGATCCAAACAATGCTGCGACAAACAAAGAGTGGCCAGGGGTGGATATAGACCCGGCACTAGGCTTTAAAGGCCACTTTGGTGCACTAGCAACTTACAAACAGCGCTATGGTGTTAAAACATTAATTTCGATAGGCGGTTGGGCTGAAACAGGTGGTCATTTTGATGAGAACGGTAATCGTGTAGCCGATGGTGGTTTCTACACTATGACGACGAACGCCGATGGATCAATAAACCACGCAGGAATTGAAAAATTCGCTGCTTCAGCGGTTGAAATGATGCGCAACTATAAGTTTGATGGTCTGGATATTGATTACGAATACCCTACGTCAATGGCTGGCGCAGGTAATCCTTATGACAAAGCATTTATGGAGCCACGTCGCCCTTACTTGTGGGCTTCTTACCAAGAGTTAATGAAAGTTCTACGTGAAAAACTTGATGCGGCTTCAGCGCAAGACGGTGTTCACTACATGCTCACTATAGCGGCGCCTTCGTCGGGTTATCTGTTACGTGGTATGGAAACTTTTGATGTCACTAAATACCTCGATTATGTCAATATCATGTCCTACGACCTTCATGGAGCATGGAATGATCATGTAGGACACAATGCCGCTCTTTACGATACCGGAGAAGACTCAGAGTTAGCTCAATGGAATGTTTATAACACAGCTGCCTATGGGGGCATTGGCTATCTAAACACTGACTGGGCTTACCACTATTTCCGTGGTTCGATGCCAGCAGGTCGAATCAATATTGGTGTACCTTACTACACACGTGGTTGGCAAGATGTCGCGGGTGGTACAAATGGCCTTTGGGGGCGCGCAGCTTTACCGAACCAAGCACAATGCCCTGAAGGAACAGGGGAAGGTGAGAAGAACAACTGTGGTAACGGTGCAATGGGCATCGATAACATGTGGCACGATAAAGATCCTCAAGGCAACGAAATGGGGGCGGGCTCAGGTCCAATGTGGCATGCCAAAAACCTAGAGAAGGGCATATGGGGTACATACAGCGCTGCTTATGGATTAGATCCCGTTAATGATCCGAGCGACCAACTAGTTGGCACCTATACAAGGCATTATGACAGCGTTGCCGTAGCACCGTGGTTATGGAATTCACAGAAGAATGTTTTCCTTTCCACTGAAGATGAGGCATCGGTCTCTGTGAAGGCAGATTACGTCATCAACAAAGAGATCGGTGGGATTATGTTCTGGGAGCTAGCAGGGGACTACAACTGTTATGTGCTTGAGAATGGTCAACGTACCTCTGTCGATTTGACTGAGCAGGCGTGTAGCAATGGTGCTGGTGAATATCATATGGGTAACACTATGACTAAAGCTATCTATGATAAATTTAAGTCTGCGACACCATATGGAAATAAGGTTTCATCCGGAGTAACTCCTTCCGAAACTGTTGATATCACAGTGACAGTAGGTGGGTTTAAAGTCGGTGATCAAAACTACCCGATCAATCCTAAAGTAACCTTCACTAACAATACTGGACATACGATTCCCGGTGGTACTGAGTTCCAATTCGATATCCCAGTATCGGCGCCAGATAATGCCAAAGATCAATCTGGTGGCGGCTTGAAAGTCATCGCGTCTGGTCATACTAGAGCGAATAACATTGGTGGTCTTGATGGCCCGATGCATCGAGCCGCGTTTAGCTTGCCTAGCTGGAAAGAACTGCCTGCTGGTGGGACTTATGAGCTAGACATGGTTTACTACTTACCGATCTCTGGACCTGCAAATTACACTGTAAATCTGAATGGAGTTGATTATGCATTTAAATTTGAGCAACCAGACTTGCCACTCGCTGATTTGTCTAACGGAGGAAACAACGGCGGCGATAACGGTGGGAATAATGGAGGTAACACCGGCACTGCAACAGCTTGGGAGCCAGGTGTGACCCAAGCAGTCAATGGTGACACCTATTCTTACAATGGAAAATGTTTCGTTGCGAAGAATAGTCCCGGTACATGGGAATCGCCTACTCAGTCTAATTGGTTTTGGGATGAGGTAGCTTGCCCTCAGTAAGTGAGCTTTTTTGTAGAAGGCCTTGGCTACGCGCCAAGGCCTTTTTGTTGCTAATGAACTGACATAAATTAAAATTTGTAGCTTTCGGGCACAACGACGACACCATTCTCGGAAATGTGGAATCTTTTTGCATCTTCCATGGCATTTAATCCGATTGAAGTGTTCGCGGGGATTGTAACGTGTTTATCAATGATGCAGTTGACAAGCTTACATCCTTCACCGACTTCAACATCATCAAATAAAATGCTGTCTACTATGGTCGCGCTGTCATTGATACGTACATTAGAGGAAATAATGGAGTGTTGTACGGAGCCGCCGGAATTAATCACGCCATTCGCGATGATTGAGTTGATAAATATCCCTTCATTGCCAGTTGCTGATGAAACCGTTCTTGCGGGTGGCAGTTGTGGCTCATAAGTACGAACGCCCCAGTTTGGCTGGTACAGGTTCATGGGTGGAATCGGCTCAAGTAAATCCATATTTGCCTGATAAAAAGAATCTATTGTCCCTACATCACGCCAATAGCAATCGCGAGCAACGCGGCCGCGATCGGAGCAAAAGTTGTAAGCATAAACACATTGCTCATCGATTAATTGAGGGATAATGTCGTTACCGAAATCGTGCGATGAGCATTCATTATCGGCATCGTCACGAAGTACACGCTGAAGCGTTTCCATTTCGAATATGTAAATGCCCATAGACGCTAAACTACGATCTGGTTTGTTAGGCATACATTGCGGGTCTTCTGGTTTCTCTGAGAAGGTTTCGACTAATCCTTGATCATTGACAGACAGGACGCCGAATGCAGACGCATCTTTTCGCGCGACATCCATTGAGGCGATGGTGAGTTTCGCGCCATTTTCGATATGATCTTTTAGCATTTCTGCATAGTCCATGCGATAAATGTGATCACCTGATAAAACGATAACGTGTTTCGCGTCGCTTCGTTCTAACAGCCACAGGTTGTGGTAGATAGCGTCCGCTGTACCTTCATACCATTTACCTTTGCCGCGCATCTGAGGTGGGACGACAGAAACAAATTCGCCTAGCTCTGGGTTAAACAATGACCACCCATCTCGCAGATGTTTTTGCAACGAGTGCGATTTATACTGCGTTAGCACTAAGATTTTACGAAGCCCAGAATGAAGGCAATTGGTTAAGGTAAAGTCAATAATTCGATACTTGCCTCCGAAAGGTACGGCTGGTTTAGCGCGGTCATCCGTGAGAGGGCTCAAACGAGAGCCCATCCCCCCAGCTAAGATAACGGTAAGGGTATCTTGCATGTTTCTATCTCCATATAGCGCAACAAACGACATATGAAGGTTAGTTCAAGATCTGCGCCAACTAGCAAACAGCGTACTAATAAGGCTTGTTGCAAACGTCTGCACGAAAAATGTGTGAACTTGGTGCATATAAATTGAATATTGCACCAAAATTAAGCAATCGAGTGAGTTTCGCTTACCGAAAGGACTGACACTTGATTGCGACCAAGTGATTTTGACTCATAAAGTGCAATGTCTGCACGTTTATAGGTCTCTTCAGGTTTGGCAGAGATTTCGGTTGCACCAGCACTTACTGTAATGTTTAGCTCGCTTTCTAGATTGATCGCTGTTCTTACTCGGTTAAGCACCATTTCGGCTTCGCGTAGATCGGTATGTGGCATGATGATAGCGAATTCTTCGCCCCCAATTCGAGCGATAACGTCGGTTTCACGCAAGTGGTGGGTTAGGCTACCCGCTACATCTTTAATCACCTCATCACCGCGATCATGTCCATATTTATCATTAACGCGTTTGAAATGGTCAATATCAATCAATGCTAATGTGGCGGACTCATGATCAGAGTAACGTTTTGTACGCATTGCTTGATTTTGCATCTCGCTATCGAACTTTCGACGATTCCAAAGCGAAGTCATCGGGTCTTTTTCACTAAGTTCTCTTAGGCGGTCTTCTAGCTCTTTTCTATGTGAAATATCGACAAATGACGCGACATAGAACTGAATGACGCCAAAACGGTCTTTGACCGTCTGTATGCGCAGAATTTCGGTAATTAATGAACCATCTCGACGCTTATTGACGACTTCGCCTTCCCATAAGCCTTTATCTTCAAGAATCTTCCACATATTCATGTAAAACTCTTGCAGATGCTTTCCTGAAGCAAACAACGAAGGTGGGCGGCCTTTTACGTCTTCTAACGTATAGCCACTAATCCTTGTGAACTCGCTGTTCACTTGGATGATTCTGTTGTTTCGATCAGTAATAACGACTGCTGACATGCCGTTCATCGCTGCGCGCGCTATCTTACTATCTAAGCTGTTTTTTTCATGGTTATGATTCCACGTCACAAAGGTGAATGTGAGCAAGAATAAAATGATAAGAATGAATGCTGCTTGGATATAGAGATCATGTCGCGCATCGTCAGTGAACGCATGAGCTTCATCAAAGGAGGTTTTGATAAAAAAGATCAGTTGGTCAACGTGTTCGACTTCATTAAGCTCGGTAGATGTATAAGAAATCCAGTAATCACGCTCTTTAACAGTGCCAAACTTACTAAACTGTAGTGATCGCCATAGCTGAGGGAACTGCCGAGAAAGGTTGGACTCTCGGTGTTCATCTACCAAATTACCTAAAATCTTTTCACCATTCGTCGACATTAAATAAAACCCGTCGCCCGTCGCGACAATGGGTAGATTTAACTGATTACGCTTGTACGCCAAGCCATAGTACAAACGATTTAGATCAAGGTTTGCGACAAAGTAACCTTTGCGTTCACCATTAAGTGTTATGGGGTATATTACGCGGTAAGCCGGCTGATAAGGCTTAACTAGTTTGTTATTTTCGACTTCTAGGTCAATGCCAAAACTACCCGTATCGTGATCACCTAAGGTTTTGGCAAAAGCAAAGTAGTCACGGTCGCCTTTATACTGTAAACGTTCTGGTTCAACAATCTCAATAAATCGCTCGCCGCTGTTTATGCGAACAATCTCCATACCATCTTTGTCAATAAAGCGTAATTGAGAGTAATAACCCTGTGTTCGAGCAATGAGTAGCCAAAACTCTTCTAAAGCATCAAGGTTTTGGCGGGATGGGTTCAAGATAGCTTGGTTTAATACGCCATTATTTGATAGATAGCGAAGTGATGACGATATCTTTTGCAACGAAGTTTGTAGCTCTACTTTTGAGTACTCAAGCTTATTGCGATTGAGTTGTTCGACATATTGCTGGGTTTGCTGGTCTACTTGTGAAAGCTGAGTATAAAAATAGAGGAAAGGGACAAACGACAGCGCAAAGAAAACAACGATAAATTGAAAGAAGATTTTGGAACCACGTTTGCGCATTTAACTATTCTAATTATTAAGTTAGTCAGTAAGGGTTAAATCATACTACGATATCATTACACTTACTGTGAGCGTGGTTGAATATTAATTATGAATATATGTGCTAATAAGAATAAATAGGCATTGGTACATCTAACCAGTGAATCATGTCGACGATAAAGGGTCGTTTCAAATAAAAAAAGCACCTCTAAGGAGAGGTGCTTTTGCCATCTATCGGGGGAGTGGCAAGAAACGTTTAAGCAGTTGCAGTTTCTTGCTTTGCTTCTGCTTTGTTTTTTAGGAATGCGTAAGTGAAACCTGTTACCGCTGTACCTGCCGCAATAGCAACCAAGTACATTAGCACTGGAGTGATTGCGTTAGGGATCAATAGTACGAACAATCCGCCATGTGGAGCCATTAACTTAGCACCGAAGAGCATAGACAGAGCACCTGTTAGCGCGCCGCCAGCCATACATGCTGGGATAACACGCATTGGGTCTTTCGCAGCGAATGGAATGGCACCTTCAGAAATAAAGCACAGACCAAGCACGAATGACGCTTTACCTGCTTCACGTTCGCTTTGCTCGAACTTGTTCTTAGCAATAAATGTCGCTAGTCCCATACCTAGAGCTGGTGTCATACCCGCAGCCATGATAGCGGCCATTGGCGCGTATGTTTGTGAAGCAAGCAGGCCAACCCCAAATGCGTATGCCGCTTTGTTTACCGGCCCACCTAAGTCGAAACACATCATCGCACCTAGGATAATACCGAGTAGCACAGCACTGTCAGAGCCCATGTTATTTAGGAAGTCTGTCAAGCCATTCATGATGCCAGATACTGGGCCGCCTACGATGTAAATCATCACAAGGCCTGTGAACAGGGTAGCCACGAATGGGATGATCAGGATTGGTTTAAGAGCTTCCATCGATTGTGGAAGTGATACTTTGTCGGCTAGGAGTTTGGCTGCATAACCTGCGATGAAACCTGCAGCGATACCACCAAGGAAGCCTGCACCAGTTGAGCTTGCCAGCATACCGCCAACAAGACCCGGAGCTAGGCCCGGACGGTCAGCAATAGAAAATGCGATGTAACCTGCAAGAACAGGAATCATCAAAGCAAATGCCGAGCCGCCACCAATGGTCATCAATGCAGCAGCAAGTGTGCCTTCTTCTTTAAATGCCTCGATACCAAAAACGAAGGATAGGGCGATGATCAAACCACCAGCAACGACCACAGGAAGCATGTGAGATACACCTGTCATCAGATGTTTGTATGCGCCTTTCTTCTCTTCTGTTGCGGAAGCGCTATTTGAAGAACCTGAGTGTTGGTATACGTTTGCTTGCTCAAACGCTTTGTCCATTTCTTCAGCAGTTTTCTTAAGAGCTGGTCCGGTTTTGGTGCGATACATCATCTTGCCGTTGAATCGGTCAAGTGGTACCTCGATATCAGCTGCGATGATGACTAGGTCGGCATCAGCGATTTCTTGGTCGGTCAGCTGGTTTTTCGCGCCTACTGAGCCACGTGTTTCCACTTTGATTTGGTGGCCGCGGCGTTTACCTTCTTCTTCAAGTGCTTCAGCTGCCATGAACGTATGTGCTACACCTGTTGGGCATGCTGTAATAGCAACAATCTTCTTAGTTGCTGATGTATTTTCTGCTGGGGCTGCGACTGTGGTTGCTTGCTCTAGAATGGCTGCATTTTCAACGGCAGTTTGTAAGAACGTCGATGCATCCTTTGCTACTGTGCTGATATCAGCTTGGTAAACTTTCTTACCTACAAAACGAGAAGTATCAACCGGAGTATTAGCCGCAATGATAACGACGTCTGCTTGTTGAATGTCCGAATCAACAAGCAGTGTTGATTCAATCACGCTGGATTGGCACTCAATTTTCGCATCCCATCCTAGTTTAGCGGCGGCTTGTTCTAGTAGACCTGCCGCAATGATGCTGTTTGCAACACCACTCGGACAAGCTGTAATAATGGCAATATTCATACTGATAACCTTCTGTTCCTTAGTTGTTGTCTAAGTTCGTATTAGGGTAGAGCTCGCTTACTTGTGTTTGGAGCTTGATGTTATCCAGTTCTTCCTGACTGGTAATTCCAACGCCAACCTGGCTTACTGCTTGGGCAGAGAGAGCGGTGGCGAAGCGTAATAAATTTTCTTTAGGCATGAGTTGCATGTGACCCCAGCACAATCCAGCGACAAGCGTATCGCCGGCGCCAACTGTGCTGACAACATTCATACGTGGTGGCTTGGCATGTAACCATTGACCTTGGTTAAGCCACATCACGCCGTCAGAACCCATTGAAACGACAATATTGGCAATGCCCTTGTCGCTTAGCGTTTGTGCCGCTGATTGGCATTGCTCTGATGTTGAAAGATGATCACCAATTAGATCACTGAGCTCTTCATCATTGGGTTTGATCAGCCAAGGTTGAGCCTCAATGCCTGCACGCAATGCGGTTTTGCTGCTATCAAACAACACCTTTTTGCCGAGTTGATGGAGCTTTTCTATCCAAGCTGCGCATTGCTCTGCGCTGACACCACCCGGAAGGCTGCCTGCAAGTACGAAGTAGTCGTGAGTTTCTGCTAGGCGAAATAGGGTTTGTTCAAATCGCTCTAATTCTTCTTTGGTGACTTGAACACCGGGGAAGTTAATATCGCTGACTTGACCATTGGCTTCGACGAGCTTGACGTTAATACGAGTTGCGCCTTGCACCTCTACAAACTCATTGTTGACTTGGATATCGTCAAATAGCTGATGGAAAAGCTCCGGGTTATCTTTACCAAGAAAGCCGGTTACCGTGACGTCTGCGCCAAGATCACTCAGTACTTTGGCGACGTTCACGCCTTTGCCCGCGGCATGTAGGTTACTCTTTCCAACTAGGCTTACTGAGCCTACTAAGAGCGAGTCCAATGAGCCTGTTAGGTCAAGAGCTGGGTTTAGCGTGATGGTAACGACTTTATTCGTTTTAAATGCAGACATGGTCATGTTCCTTAACCTTCACCTAGGCCAGAAGCAATCGCTTTACCAATAGATTCAAGTGCTAGCTCAGCATCCGGGCCTTCGGCAGAAAATTGAAGTTGATGGCCGTGTTTGACACCTAGCGCGATAACCTTCATGAGGCTCTTTGCATTAACGGCTTTGCTGTCACCATTAAGGTTAACAACGCGAATGTTTGATTCGAATTTTTTCGCTTCCGCAACCAGCATTGCACCCGGGCGAGCATGTAATCCGTGTGCGTTTTTGATCTTGAACGTCGCAGTATTACCCGCTTCATCGCGTTCATTAGTGACTTCTTCGCCTTTCAAAAGCGCTAGTATCTGCTCTACGGTTGCATCCAGTAACTTGTTGTGCTCGTTGTTAAACACAAGCGTTGCAATCGTCTTGAGAATAGGCTGATGAGCGTTGTTACAAGCAGCGAAAGCGACGAGAGCACGAACTGTTTCGCCTTCATACTCACAATCATTGGCGGTGGAAACAAAAGAAACGCCAGTACGTGTTACTTGCTTATCACTACCTACAAGCCAGAGACCTTGACCAAGGTGTGTAGGTGTTTTCGTTACGAGATCGGCAACGAATTCTGCGCCTGCACAACCTGTATTTTTAAGAAGGCCTGCCGCAACCGCGCTCATTTGTACCATGTCACTCGCTGGAAACTTTAACTGAACATGTGCCGCATCGAAGTCTGCTTCTAATTGAACATCGCCATTGAGTAGGGCGATGATGTCCAGTTCAGTTTTAGCATTACGTAAACGTTCTTCAACGCCATCTGCAGCCAAAACTTTTGTTAGTTGTTTAAGGATGCCTAAGTGCTCATCGGATTTAGCCGCGATACCAATTGCGACAAACACCTTGTTGTCATCTCCCCACTCAACACCGTTAGGGAAGTGATGAATGGAAACGCCAGTCGTTTTGACCATAGATCGTGTGTCGGTCGTACCATGTGGGATCGCAATACCGTTCCCCAAGAAAGTCGAGTTTTGCTTCTCTCGGTTTAGCATGCCTTCAACATAACCTTGTTCAACAAGGCCTTTCTCCGTTAGAGCCTGCGCAATGCTTTTTATCGCTTCAAACTTATCGGTCGCATTTTGGGAAAGGGTGATGTCACTTTTCACTAACTTAAGCATGGTGCTTCTCCAGCCTTAAGGGATTTAAACTTTTAATCGAGTCTTCATTTTCAATGGCTTTTTGCTTAACTGAATCGATTCAGCAAAAAGATAAAAAATATTGGTTCAGCGTTAACGGGTCTAACTTATTGATAAAAGGCTGCTACTTAAAACAAACACTCAAAAAATAAGTGACTTGACTCACTTTATAGACCTTGCTGAATCCTTTCAGCTTTAATACTGAATCGTTTCAGCATATAATTCAACTCATCGTAAGATCATTTATAAAGTATTATGATCCGGCGCACAGAACAAAGGTTGTGGATATGACACTAGATGAGATAGCAAAACTTGCCGGGGTTTCGAAGACAACCGCGAGTTATGTGATCAATGGTAAAGCTCAAAAATATCGAATTAGCGAGAAAACTCAGCGAAAAGTGATGGACGTGGTGAATGAACACAATTACCGACCTGATCTCGCTGCAAGCACCTTAAGAGCAGGGCAGAGCCGCTCATTTGGACTCATTATTCCAGATCTAGAAAACACCAGTTACGCAAGGTTAGCCAAACTGCTTGAACAGAATTCGCGTTCGGCAGGCTATCAGATTTTAATAGCCTGCTCTGACGACGAACCAGAAACAGAAAAAAACGTTGTTCAAGCACTGGTTAGCCGTAAAGTTGATGCACTGTTTGTGGCTAGTGTAATACCCAATGCAAGTGAATTTTATCTGGAGCTTAAAGCGAAAGGGACACCAGTCATTGCACTTGACCGTCCCCTCGATGACGAGCACTTTTCTTGTGTCATCAGTGAAGATTTTGGCGGCGCTTTTGAACTAACCCAGTCGGTAATTAGTGACAATGTAACAAGTGTTGGTCTTATTGGGGCATTACCTGAGCTAAATATTTCTCGTGAGCGCGAGCTTGGGTTCATTTCAGCTGCAAAACAGCATAAGGTAGAAACCGTTGTAGGTTATGGAGAACACTTCAATCGCAAAGATGGACAGCAAGTACTTAACACTTGGTGCAAAGCAGAAAAGGTGCCGGACGCTATCGTGACTACCTCTTATACCTTATTAGAAGGGGTGTTGGATGTACTGTTGGAATATCCAGATTTGGCAAATAAGGTTAAGATAGCAACGTTTGGTGATAATCGCCTATTGGATTTCCTACCTATGAAAATCAACTCTTTACCACAGCAGTTTGAACTCATTGCTGATAGTGCGATGGAGCTGGCGCTTAATGCTGCAGCCAAACGATATCAAGCTGGCGTTGAGTTAGTACCGAGAAAAATCGTTGTTAGATAAAATTAAGCCCTGTAAATAACAGGGCTTAGTTTTTTGTTTGATGGTGTGGTTGATTAGTATTGGAATCGAACTGACATAGTCACTTGCGGGCCATAAAGACCGTTGTTGCGAGTTTCTGCTGAAAGAGAAAGTTGTTGCGTTGAGTGGAAACGCACACCAGCATGGAATACAGAAGAATCATCATTACGGCCGATACGACCCGTTGCTTCAACTTGATCGGTTAACCACAGTCGCACACCAACGTTTATTTCGGCTTGGGTATCGCTTTCGCCGCCAGCCTCTTCTGTGTACTTAACTTGGTGGATAAGCAACTGTCCGTAAACGTCAGCGAACTGACTGACGGGGCCGTTAAATCCGATACCGCCAGCAAGGTCGTAGTCTTTGTCAAACTGGGTGTCTGCGCGGAGAATAAAGTGCGAGTTTTCAGTAAAGAATGTACTAAACTCGGCACCTGTCATTTCAGGACCAATAGCTGTTCGAACTTCGAAAAAGTTATAGTTAAAATTGTTCGCTTGGGCGCTTGCGCTGATGCCAGCAATCGCTAGGGCACTGGCCAAAATGATTTTTTTCAAAAGTAGTCTCCGACTAACAACAATAAATTGACTAAAAAGAATGGCTTGCAATAAGCAAGCCAAATCATAGCCTAATCAGAGAACTAATTCAGTGGATTTATAGAATCTGAATACGATCTACTTCAATTTCTGGTGTGTTTCCACCTTCGTACTCACCAAAAAGACGAACTTTTGTCGTATGATCAATTGACTGTGTCATATGAATGTCGTCGTCCAGCTCTACTTGAATCTCTCCCTTACCGTCAGAGAATATGAAAGTATCGCCTTTAACTTGTCGCAAAAGATTACCTTCAACGACAACGTTCTTTTCTGTGAACATACTCGTGTCAGCTAGCAGGGTATCGACAGTAGTAAGCTCTATAGGGCCGCTATATTGAATACCAGTCCCTTTTTCATGGTGACCATCTTTTGCTAGGGCGAAGGTTGGAGCAAGGATTAGTGTCGCAGCAGTAGCAAGAATTACTTTTTTCATCATGTTTTCCTTTTTAATGTAAGGCAGTGTTTGTTTGATGGTGCTATTAAAACAAACCCAATTTGAATCCATGCTGAGTGTCAGATTCATATTCCATTCATATTGTTGAGGAAATTAGCCGAATACCGTTATTATTAGCGTTACTCCAATAAATCGAATAAGTATCAATAGTTCATGCAATCCACATTGAAAGCACTAATGGTTCAAGGCACGACTTCAGACGCTGGTAAAAGTGTTCTAGTGGCAGGTTTGTGCCGCGTCTTAGCGCGAAGAAAGATTAATGTCGCCCCGTTTAAGCCTCAAAATATGGCGCTCAATAGTGCCGTTACCCCAGACGGAGGAGAGATAGGCCGAGCGCAAGCTGTTCAAGCGCTTGCCTGTAACATTGAATCTAGCGTCCATATGAATCCGGTGTTGCTTAAACCAAATTCGGATATGGGTGCTCAGGTCATTTTTCAGGGTAAGGCCACTACAACGGTCGACGCTATTGGTTACCAAAGTTACAAAAAGGTCGCTCTGCCAGTAGTAATGGAATCTTTTTCTCTCCTTCAGTCTCAATATGAGTCGGTTTTGATTGAAGGTGCGGGAAGTCCAGCAGAAATCAATCTAAGAGCCAATGACATCGCAAATATGGGGTTTGCAGAAGAGGCAGATGTTCCCGTAATCATTGTGGCAGATATCGATCGTGGTGGTGTATTTGCCCATCTTTACGGTACCTTAGCATTGCTGTCTGATAGTGAACAGGCGAGAGTAAAAGGCTTTGTCATTAACCGCTTTCGAGGCGACATATCCCTATTAGAGCCAGGACTTGATTGGTTAGAAGAGAAAACAGGTAAACCCGTGATTGGGGTCTTACCTTACTTACATGGCTTTGACTTAGAGGCCGAGGATGCGATCAATACGCAACAAGTGAGCGGTGAACAGACAAAGCTCAACGTTGTTGTTCCCGTATTTCCACGAATTAGTAACCATACAGATTTTGATACGCTGAGACTCAACCCAGATTTAAACCTGAGATACGTCGGTAAGGGTGAGCGCTTATCTGACGCTGATTTAATCATCTTGCCCGGTTCAAAATCAGTACGGAATGATCTTGATTATCTTCGTAGTCAAGGATGGGATAGAGATATCAATAGACACCTTAGGTTAGGTGGTAAAGTCATGGGCATTTGCGGAGGGTACCAGATGCTTGGTTCGATGATTCATGACCCAATGGGTATTGAAAGTGCCCCGGGATCAAGTCAGGGGTTGGGGCATTTATGCGTAGAGACTGAACTTAAGGAAAGTAAAACGCTAACCAATGTGAGCGGTATAATGACACTAGAAGGAAATAAGATTGCTGTCAGTGGATATGAAATTCACGCTGGTGTTAGTGATGTGTCTTCGAATCACCTCATTGAACTGGAAAATAAGCAGTTTGATGGCACGATTAGTGATTGCAATCAAGTGCTTGGTACTTACCTCCATGGTATCTTTGATAATGCTGACGCGGTATCAGCCATTTGTAAGTGGGCTGGAGTTGAAAACGTAGCGAAAATAGATCATCAACTAAATCAACAAAAGGCCATTGATAGAATTGCTGATGCGATAGAACAGCATCTTGATCTGAAAAAACTCTGGCCTGAATTATAACCAACGTGACTATGACCAGTTTAAAACAATCTCTTTTAGCCTTTATTGCATGTGCTAGCTTTAGTGCTCACTCTGAGTCGTTGCGTATTTACGCCGCTTCATCAATGACCAACGTCGTCAATGATCTGGTCGAGCAGTATGAAGAATCAAATGATGTTTCGGTGACAACCGTATATGGTGGAAGTGCATCGTTGGCGCGTCAATTGGCTCAAGGAGCTCCTGCTGATATCTATATATCTGCGAATCAAAAGTGGATGAATTACCTTGTTGAGCAGAGTGTTGTTTCAGGTGACGCTGTCACTAACGTCGCGGCGAATAGCTTAGTCGCCATTGCTCCAAAAGGTAGTCTTCTTCAGTTGGATGTAAATTCGGGAGAGTCATGGATGTCAGCATTAGAGGGATTTCGCCTCGCGATTGGACAAACTAATGCAGTACCTGCTGGTATCTATGCCAAAGAAGCGCTAATTAACTTAGGGGTTTGGGGTGAAGTAAAAACGCATCTCGCTCCGACAAACAATGTACGTATCGCTTTAACGTTAGTGGAAAGAGGCGAATCCGCTCTTGGTATCGTCTACAAAACAGATGCGTTGTTAAGTGACAAGGTCGATGTTGTGGCGTCTTTACCCAATAATTCACACACTCATATTGTTTATCCGATGGCACCGCTCAATGAAAAGTTAGAGGCTCAACGCTTTGTTAAGTTTATACATAGTCAACAAGCTCAAAGTGTGTTTAAACAGTATGGTTTTACTGAGGTAGTGGAATAGAGGTGAGTTTGCTAACCGATTACGAGTATCAAGCGTTACTATTAAGTTTAAAAGTTGCATTCTTTGCGATTGTTTGGTTGATTCCGTTAGGGGTTGGTCTTGCATGGCTGTTAGCGAGAAAACAGTTTTTTGGAAAAAGCTTGTTGGATTCATTGATTCATCTCCCTTTGGTTTTGCCACCAGTAGTGATTGGTTATTTGCTGCTTATTTCAATGGGTAGGCAAGGCGTTCTTGGCAACTGGCTAGATGAGCATTTTGGTTTAGTCTTTTCTTTCAGTTGGAAAGGAGCAGTGCTGGCCTGTATCGTTGTCGCGCTTCCGCTTATGGTGCGCTCTATAAGACTCAGCTTAGAGAACGTTGATGGTCGATTAGAGCAAGCGGCAGCTACGTTAGGCGCCTCTCCAATTAAGATCTTTTTCACTATAACCTTGCCGCTCACGATCCCCGGGATCATTACCGGTACCATGCTTTCATTTGCGCGAAGCTTGGGAGAGTTTGGGGCGACAATCAGCTTCGTCTCAAATATCCCGGGTGAAACTCAAACCCTTCCACTCGCAATGTACACCTTTATCGAAACTCCAGGCTCTGAAGCAGAAGCTATGAGACTATGTTTAATCTCGATAGCGATCGCGCTTGCGTCGATGCTTATTTCTGAGTGGTTAGCTAGGGTGAGTGCGCGCCGATTGGGAGCAAGCCAATGAAGGGAATAACAGCACGTTATCAACAGCGGCTTGGCGACGTTAAGTTCGACATAGACCTGACACTACCAGAAAAAGGCATTACCGCCGTCTTTGGTCGCTCTGGGGCAGGTAAAACTTCGCTGATTAACGCTATTGCAGGTTTAAAAAAACCTGACAATGGTTTGATAGCTATCGGCAACAAGACGCTCTTTAACTCAGAACTTGAAATTGATGTTCCTGTGCATTTACGCAATGTTGGCTATGTGTTTCAAGATGCACGTTTGTTTCCCCATTTTAAGGTAGAACGAAACCTCAATTATGGGGTTTCCATCCCAGATGAATCCCACTTTGAGCAAATTGTTCAGTTGTTAGCGTTAAAACCTTTACTAGGGCGCTATCCGAACCAACTTTCAGGTGGAGAAAAGCAACGTGTGGCGATAGGTAGGGCGCTGCTGTCTAAGCCAGATATTCTATTGATGGATGAGCCTCTTGCCTCACTCGATTTACCGCGTAAGCGAGAAGTGATGCCATTCTTAGAACAACTCTCGCAGAACATAGAGATCCCAATAATTTATGTTTCTCACAGTTTGAATGAAGTATTACGTCTTGCAAGTCACTTAGTTGTGATTGATGAAGGTAAAGTTGCGGTGTCTGGCCCAATTGAAGAGGTTTGGTCATCACGAGCCATGAAACCTTGGCAATCTTTCTCTGAACAAAGCTCATTGTTTGAAGCCAGGGTCGTAGAACACAACAATCAGTATGCGTTGTCTAAGGTTGAACTGGCTCCCGACGTTGCACTGTGGGTACAAAAGATTGACGGTGAGCTAGGTTCGCCAGTTAGGCTACAAGTCAGAGCCAACGATGTATCGATAATGCTTGATGAGCCTCAGCGGACGTCTATTCGAAATGTACTGCAAGGTAGAGTGTCGAGAGTAGAAACGCACGCTAGCAGCCAAGATAGAATCAGTGTATCGGTTCAAGTTGAACTGTCACAAGGGTGTTTCTTGGTGGCAACAATTACTGCTTGGGCAAGAGATGAATTAGAGCTCGAAGAAGGGGCTCTGGTTTACGTTCAAATTAAAGGTGTGAGTGTTACTCAACGAGATGTCGTAGTATCCAATTAAAAAAACGCCGCGGAAAGCGGCGTTTAAGTTTTTAGCAATTAATTACTTCGCGAACACGTCAGTAAAATCGCGTTTTAGAATAGGGTCACGACGTGCTTTTTTGATTTGCTTAACCATGTCTTTAACACAGTTGTGTAGGACTTGGTCTAGTAATTCTGCACGGTACTCTTCTTTTTGCTCATCTGTCATATCTTTTGGAAGGTTTAGCGTTGGAAACTCTTCCATTACATTGAGTCCAGCAAAGGCTTGGCTCACAGATACTAAAGCATGAAATTGTTCAAAATTATCTAGTACATTTTGTGCGCTGCTTGGCAGTTCATTCCACGATTCACGAACCGCTTCCTCAGAAACTTCATGGATTGACGTTACCATTAAGTGCATTGCTTCTGGAACTTCATCAAATTCAATCACTTGGCGCAACTCAGCAGACACTTCTGCAAGATCTACTTTAGGCTGTTCTGTTTGATCAACGTCAGACATGGATAATATTCTCTTAAAATGTGTGTGTATCGGCGCTATCGTAAAAAATTAGGGATAAATGTCAACCTTAAATGGATGATTAAACCAAGGTGGAGTATGCTTTTGTTAAGCATGTGATTTCTTAGCGATTTTGTTCGTATAAAGCGGTAAGGGAAAATGATTCATATAGGCTAAGACCAAAACGAATTAAAGGGTAATTAATAGTGGAAATAACGGGTTCGTCGATGAACATTTTGCTGGTTGATGACGTTCAAATGGAGCGTATACAGCTGGCGATCAGGTTAAAACAATTAGGACATACAGTTGAAATGGCCAGTTCGGGCCAAGAGGCTCTGGAGATGTATCCTAAGTTTGAACCCGATCTTGTTCTACTTGATATTTCAATGCCTGAAATGGATGGATTTGAAGTCTCAGCTAAGATCAGAGAATGCTTCCCTGATTGGGTACCTATCATATTCTTAAGTAGTCACGATGAACCGACGATGATTGCAAGTGCCATCGAAGCGGGTGGTGACGACTATCTAATAAAGCCCGTTGACAAGATCGTGCTTAACTCCAAGTTAATAGCGATGCAACGTATCGCTTTTATGCGTCGAGAGCTTAAACAAAAGTCTGCCGCACTGGCGAAAGCAAATGAAGAGCTAGCACAATTAGCACAAGAAGATGGTTTAACCAAAGTAAAAAACAGACGTTATGTCGACGAGAAGCTCACAGAGATGATTTCATTGCATGGCCGTCACCAGCTTCCTCTAAGTATCATTTTACTCGATGTCGATCGATTCAAACTATACAACGACAATTATGGGCACATTGAAGGTGATCGCTGTTTAATAGAAATCGCTGCTACATTATCCAAGTTGTTTACGAGAAGCGGAGAAGTCGTAGGTCGTTATGGCGGTGAGGAGTTTGTTGTTTTACTCGGCTATACCGATGATGAAAAAGCAACGAAAAACGCCGAGCGAATTAAATCATCTATAGAGGCTGCAAACTTGAAGCATGAATATAGCGATGTTGCGCCAATCGTGACGGTGTCACAAGGTGTATACCAACTCATCCCAAATGGACGCGAAACTATAGAGCAACTCTATGAGCTCGTAGATAAGCGTTTGTATCAAGCTAAGGTTAACGGAAGAAACCAGTACGTAGTGAGTGACGATTAATTAATACAGACTTGGTTTCTGCCTGCTTTTTTCGCTTTGTATAACGCGTTGTCGGCAGCCTTCATTACTTCGGACACCTTATTAGATTCTGTGCTGTCGGCGACACCAATACTTATTGTGACGTTAACATATTCTTGCTTCTTCTTTGCCCCGCGGCTTTTAGAGCCTACTTTATCGTCTTTTGGGCGTGCATCTTGATTGCGCAATACCATGTTGTAGTTTTCAATCGACGCTCTTAGCAGTTCTAAATGGTCACGTGTATCGTCAGCTAATTTCCCTTTGAAAAGCACTGTAAACTCTTCACCACCATATCGGTAGACCTTCGCTCTACCTCCAACATGCTCAAGTTTGGTTGCGACAAGCTTTAATACATCATCGCCGGTATCATGCCCATAAGTATCGTTGAACGATTTGAAGTGATCGATATCTAGCATCGCTATGGTGTATTTGCGCCCGAGGTGTTTTAAGTCTGACTCAAGAGCAAGCCTCCCGGGAATCTCGGTGAGTGTATCCATAAATGCAAGTTCATAGCTTGCAGAAAGCAGGTAGACCAGCAGAAGTACTCCCGCTAAGGAAAATAGGGTGCTAGAGATGTAGGTGACATCAAAAAATACAAACGTTGTGGCAGATAACAGCGTTGCGGAGTAGAGCACGACATCAATTATGCTATTTCTGTTCAAGACACATATAGCAAAAATAAGCACCATGGCGGTGAGAAAAACAACCAGAATAAAGGGAAGCTTTGACACCTGTGGTAATACAAACAAAAACGTTTCGTTGATGTTTTCAAATCCGCCTTCGTAGAAATAGGTCAATATCAAATACGACCAAAGCAACAGCATGGCGATCTTAAACAGATATAGCCCAAATGTACGAGTGAACAGAGAGGAATCTTTGTAGCTATAGACAAAAATCAAAGCGATAGGGAGCAATGCTGCGAGCAAAGATAACTCTAGGATAGTTGTACCTGATGATAAAGGAGATTGCAGCCTTTCCTGTATGACCCAATAAGAAACAGCAAGCGCTGAGGCCACCATCGCTATTCGACTTTGTTTAAATGCGTTAGCTAGCACTATAGTTATAGCGAAGAGTACAAATGGTAGCTTTGTCACTATTCCTAGATTCGAATAGGTGAGGTTGATTACATTGTTCATTCCAAATGCAATAAACGTCAGCAACATCAAAGGTAGCGAAAGACGGAACCAGTTTGTAGTGACTACAGAAAACGACATTCAACCTAGCCTAATTGGATCTTATTATTGATTGGTAACTTGTTAAGAATACTTTTATTTGATGAATTTCCAAGCTTTTTACTAAACTTATAGATGAAAATTAGGGGCACGTTTATATAGTAGTCACAAATTGGCGTTGAAATACACAGATCCGTAGAAAGCGGTGACGAATTGAAACATACTAGGACAAACAATGGTCCTTACAAGGAGTTGAGTAATATGCAGATAAGTGTGGACGTACATAACTATATGGAGACATTAGTCGGTCAAGAACTTGCGAAGTCCGAGTATGTTGATAAATTTGACCATGAGCAGCTTGCCGATCTCGCATGTTTAGCTTTGTCTCAATTACGACCTGTGTATATTCGCTATGATATAGACTTTCTATCCGCTTTACCGGAAGAGAGGCTTGTTACTCTAAAAGAATACGCAGCAACGGCAATCGAAGCTGCAAGCTGTATGATTGTTGACGACCGTAGAAAAAACAGGAAAGATGAAGTTCTTGTCGTGTTTAGCAAGCAGATGTTTGACGATGACATTGAGCTAGAGTGGTTCGAAAAACCTCTGCTTAACAAAAAATAATCATTACCAAGGAGTACTCTGTGGGACTTTTTTCTCGCTTGTTTGGTGGTCAAAAAGAACAACCTAAAGTTGAAGTTGAGCCAGTAGAATACAAAGGCTTTCTTATCTATCAAGAGGCTTTGCCAGAAGGTGGGCAGTATCGAATTGCGGGTAGAATTACTAAGCAGTTTGGCGAAGAACTGAAAACACACCGTTTTATTCGTTCTGACGTACTGCCGAGCGAAACCGACGCAAATGAATTTATGCTTAAGAAAGCGCAAATGTTTGTAGACCAAATGGGCGACAACATTTTTCAGTAGATCCTCTCCAAATTGACAAACATCATAAATTTAAGAGCCATTAGTCGTTATTCTGATGGCTCTTTTTGTATGTGGATGTCACATAGTCAGTTGTTTTAATGAGATTTTTCGCTTACTGGTTTGACCTCTTCTCACTTTAATATAATGTGGTTAGGTAACAAATTGATAAGCAAAATGATTCATTACCATCGGTTATAAGTAATGATATTTTGTATTTTTGTTACAAAATGCTTGAAGTATCTAAAAACGTTGGATAAAAACAGAACAATCATTGTTGCGAATAGTCAAGGAATAGCTAATGCAAATTGGTGTGCCAAAAGAAATACTCGCCGGAGAAACGCGAGTGGCTGCATCGCCAAAATCGGTTGAGCAGTTATTAAAATTAGGCTTCGAAGTCAGTGTTGAAAGCGGAGCCGGCGAGTTAGCGAGTTTTGAAAACTCTGCTTTTGAAGCTGCGGGAGCTAAGATCGTTTCCACTGAAGAAGTTTGGAACTCAGATCTTATCCTCAAGGTCAATGCTCCTCTGTTTTCGGAGGAAACGGACGAGATAGCATTATTGAAAGATGGTGCAAGCTTGATCAGTTTTATCTGGCCAGCGCAAAATCCAGAGTTAATGGAAAAGCTTTCTAGCAAAAACATTAACGTAATGGCAATGGATGCCGTGCCGCGTATTTCACGAGCACAGGCTTTAGATGCACTTTCTTCAATGGCAAACATCGCCGGTTATCGTGCCGTCGTTGAAGCGGCTCATGAGTTTGGTCGATTCTTTACTGGGCAAATTACCGCTGCGGGTAAAGTTCCACCAGCCAAAGTGCTTGTCGCAGGCGCTGGTGTAGCCGGTCTTGCTGCAATTGGTGCTGCCGGTAGTCTAGGTGCGATTGTACGTGCGTTCGATGTTCGCCCTGAAGTAAAAGAGCAAGTCCAGTCAATGGGCGCAGAGTTCTTAGAAGTCGACTTTAAAGAAGATTCAGGCTCGGGTGACGGCTACGCGAAGGAGATGTCCGACGAGTTCAATAAAAAAGCAGCTGAGCTTTACGCTGAGCAAGCCAAAGATGTTGATATCATAGTAACAACGGCGCTTATACCAGGTCGACCAGCTCCAAAGCTAATTACCAAGGAAATGGTTGATAGCATGAAAGCGGGTAGTGTGATCGTCGATTTGGCTGCGGCCAATGGCGGTAACTGTGAATACACGGTAGCGGATAAAGTCATCACGACAGAGAATGGTGTAAAGATCGTTGGCTATACCGATATGGTTGGTCGTCTGCCGACTCAGTCTTCTCAGTTATACGCAACTAACATCGTTAACCTTCTCAAGCTTCTTGCAAAAGAGAAAGATGGCAACATCAACATCGATTTTGAAGATGTGGTTCTACGCGGTGTTACTGTTGTCAAAGAAGGTGAGGTTACTTGGCCAGCACCGCCAATTCAGGTGTCTGCTCAACCAGAGCAAAAACCAGCTCAACCTGCTGCAAAGCCAGAGGCTAAAAAAGAAGAGCCCACTTCTCCAGTGAAGAAAATAGCCGGTCTAGCTGTAGGCTTGGGTGCGTTTGCATGGATTGCTTCAGTGGCACCAGCGGCATTCTTATCTCACTTTACGGTATTTGTTCTCGCCTGTGTTGTCGGTTACTACGTTGTTTGGAATGTAACGCACGCTCTACACACACCACTTATGTCAGTAACTAATGCTATTTCAGGCATTATCGTGGTGGGCGCGCTACTGCAAATCGGTCAGGGAAATGGGGTTGTTTCATTCTTGTCGTTTATTGCTGTATTGATCGCCAGTATCAACATCTTCGGTGGATTCACCGTCACCAAGCGCATGCTTGAAATGTTCCGTAAAGATTAAGGAGTAACAGGGAATGTCTGCAGGATTAGTACAAGCAGCTTATATTGTTGCTGCATTATTCTTTATTTTGAGCTTAGCAGGATTGTCTAAGCAAGAGTCTGCAAGATCGGGTAACTACTACGGTATTGCAGGTATGACGATCGCCTTGATCGCAACGATCTTTGGCCCAGAGTCTGAAGGTTTTGTTTGGATCATCATCGCCATGGTTATTGGTGGTGGTATTGGTATCCACTACGCTAAGAAAGTTGAGATGACAGAAATGCCAGAGTTAGTGGCAATTCTACACAGCTTTGTTGGTATGGCCGCGGTACTAGTTGGCTACAACAGCTACATTGATGCGCCAGAGGCTGCAACGCACGCAGAACACGTAATCCATTTAGTTGAAGTGTTCTTAGGTGTATTCATTGGTGCGGTTACCTTTACGGGCTCAGTTGTCGCCTTTGGTAAATTGCGCGGTATTATTTCATCTTCACCTTTAAACCTTCCGCATAAACATAAGATGAACCTAGCGGCGATTGTAGTATCGACTCTGTTAATGCTTCATTTCGTTAATGCTGATGGCAGTATGTTTGCACTGATGGTGATGACGTTAATTGCCTTCGCTTTCGGGTATCACTTGGTGGCTTCGATTGGTGGTGCGGACATGCCAGTGGTCGTGTCAATGCTTAACTCATACTCTGGTTGGGCAGCAGCGGCGGCAGGTTTCATGCTAGCAAACGATCTATTGATTGTGACTGGTGCGCTTGTGGGTTCTTCAGGTGCGATCCTTTCTTACATCATGTGTAAAGCGATGAACCGTTCATTTATCAGTGTAATTGCTGGTGGATTTGGTCAGGAAATCGTTATTTCATCAGATACTGAGCAAGGTGAGCACAGAGAAACTAATGCAGAAGAGGTCGCAGAGCTTCTGAAGAACTCGAAGTCTGTTGTAATCACTCCTGGATACGGAATGGCTGTGGCTCAGGCGCAATATCCTGTTCATGAAATCACTGAGACGCTACGTTCGCATGGTGTTGAAGTTCGCTTTGGTATTCACCCAGTCGCTGGTCGTCTACCAGGTCATATGAACGTACTGCTTGCAGAAGCGAAAGTTCCATATGATATCGTTCTAGAAATGGATGAGATCAACGATGACCTTTCTGAAACAGATACGGTACTGGTTATCGGCGCAAATGATACGGTGAACCCAGCGGCACTTGACGATCCAAATAGCCCGATTGCTGGTATGCCAGTGCTTGAGGTGTGGAATGCGAAGAACGTTATCGTGTTTAAACGCTCGATGAATACAGGTTATGCAGGCGTGCAAAACCCACTGTTCTTCAAAGAAAACACCCAGATGTTATTTGGTGATGCAAAAGAGAGTGTCGAATCTATCTTCAAAGCATTGTAGATTCAGATTACACTATACAGAAGCCAGCATTACGCTGGCTTCTTTCGTTTTATGAGTACCATTTCTGACATTGATATTACATTTCAGTTTTATATTTTTGCCATAATGTTTTACTCTAAATCATAACTTACTGATTTAATGAATTTTTGCATTGATTAAGACAACAATTAAAGCGATCGCAATAGGTATTGCGGTCCTCTCAGGCAGCGCATCTGCAGAGTCTTTACCGGAGCGTATTGACCGATTTGTTGATCTTTTCGATCAGGAACAGGCAACCGTTTCTTACGATATCCGTAGTTTACAGTCTGATTACCCAACTAGGCTTCTAACTCCGGAATCGATGTTGCCACAGACGTCGGCGTATCCACTTAAAGATGTGCAAAGGTTATACAAGCTAGCGCAAAACTGTACTGGAAAACTGCCGCTTAGCCCTTTGATTACTGAGCCACTGGTTTTTACACGAGCGATGTGTAAAGGGAATAAGCTTAGTGAAAAATGGTTTGCCAGAAGTGCATTAATTCACCCAGGTGGTGGAACCTATGCGAGTAGATATGTTCAAACGTATCCAGAATATATTGAACAACTGCAGCAATACATGCACATAAAAGAGCGTCCTTTGGCATCCGACTCAACGTTATTGGGTCGACTGCAAAGGATGAACGAAGATACCATGGTAGCCCTCATTTCTGGCTCTAGCATGTTTATTGAACGCAATGAGTTGTGGTTAAGAAAAAGCGACATCTATTTAGTTTATCCAGAACGAATTTGGAAACAAGCTGTCGAAGACGCAGGGCTGTCGTTTAGCTTGAGGAAAGAGTCAAGCAGCTGTTTTGTGCAACGCGGTAACTTATGTTGGGATGTTGAAGACCATTCGGACATCTTGCGTATCAGCATGGTTGCTCTGGTCATTGCTAACATATTGTTAGTATTAGGCTGGTCTGCGTATCGTTGGAACACTAAGCGCCAAGAGATGAAAAGCAGAATGTTGATTCTGCAAATCTTGACTCACGAACTGAGGACGCCAATTGCCAGTTTGTCTTTAACAGTAGAAGGGTTCAGGCGCGAGTTTGAGCACTTACCTGAATCCGTTTATGATGAATTTCGCCGTCTATGTGAAGATTCAAGACGATTACGTCAGTTAGCTGAAGCGAGTAAAGACTATCTTCAGTCAGATAACAAACCACTAGCGACTGACTGGGTACCCTCTGTAAAAGAATGGTTAGAGTTTAAAGTAGAAGAAGAGTTTGGCGGGAAAGTTAAGCTCAATGTAAATCAAGATGTCGCAGCTAAACTAAATGTCTATTGGCTCGGCACTTGTATAGATAATTTAATCCGCAATGCCAATAAATATGGGGTTGCGCCTGTTGTACTTGATGTGACAACAGAAACACAAAAAATTACGGTTAAAGTTCAAGATCAGGGCGATCTGTCAGCAAAAGATTGGCGACAGTTACGCAAGCCATTTGTCAGTAAAAGTGGCCTTGGTCTTGGCTTAACCATAGTGGAATCCATGGTTGGTCGAATGGGCGGTAGAATGTCGTTAATTGGCCCACCAACAGCGTTTATTTTGGAGATACCTTGTGAAACAGACACTGCTTCTTGTTGAAGATGATAAAAACTTAGCTGATGGTCTTTTAGTTAGCTTAGAGCAAGCGGGGTATGAGTGCTTCCATTCAGAGACAATCGCGGATGTAGCACAGTATTGGGACAAAGCGGATCTCGTTATACTTGATCGTCAATTGCCAGATGGCGATTCAGTTGATCACCTTGTAGAGTGGAAAAAGATCAAAGATGTACCAGTGATCTTGTTGACGGCATTAGTTACTGTAAAAGATAAAGTGATGGGATTGGACGCAGGTGCTAATGACTATTTGACTAAGCCATTTGCTGAAGCTGAGCTATTTGCACGCGTCCGTGCTCAGTTAAGAGCGCCAGAAGGTGAAGCACAAGATGACAACAAAGTCGTCACTGACCACCTTGTAATTGACAAAGCGACACGCGAAGTAACCTATAAAGATGAGTTGGTAACTTTGACACGAACAGAGTTTGACCTACTACTGTTTTTGGCAAGTAATCTCGGCAGGGTATTTACCCGTGATGAGCTATTGGATCATGTATGGGGTTACAACCATTTCCCGACCACACGTACAGTTGATACCCATGTACTTCAACTTCGTCAAAAACTACCTGGACTCGAAATCGAAACATTACGTGGCGTTGGCTACAAAATGAAAGCTTAATGGATAGAGCAAAGTTATTGCTTGGCGCACTGATAGTCAGTGCGTCAACAAATGCGGTACAAGTGCCTTGGTTCGAAAGCAACTCGCCCTTAACACAGGCTCATAGGCACTTATTAAACAATGATTTACCGGCGATGTTTACTTCGCTAGTAGAAGTGTGGCAGCTTGAAAAGAATCGATCTCTCACACCCCACCTAAATGATCTTTTTCTTCAATCTTTAGATGTAGATTGCGGAAAAAGTCTAGATAATCGTTCATTACCAGAGTGGATTAGTAATGTCACCGTTCGTCGAAGTGAAATACAAAGCCCTGGCAGGGACGCGTATCGAGCGATTATTGAGATTGAATCAAATCGTGATATCAAAGATATTTCTTTAACGCGATGGGTCTCTAAAAACCTTTCTACCGATAACTCTTTCATTCAATCAGTATCCACTAACGACCTTGGTACTCAAAAATACATAAAGCGATATAACTTGAACAGTAGGCTCCAAAGCGGTCTATTTAGAATTGATGTCACCGCTTCGGATGAATCTTCTTGGAGTTCTTGGCTTGTATTGGGTGAACCTAAGGCCGAAATGACTGTTCGTTGGGACGCGAAAGCACAATGGAAACTCGAAAGGAACGCCTTACTAAATCCTAATTGCCCACTGCCTAAGCTTGATGTGGCACTTTATGACTACATTGATGGCAACTACAGCCAAGTCTGGGGGGAAAGTTATGATTCCGATTATCCTACCTCGTTAGATAATGGGATTGTTGACAAAGGTAGGTACGTTTTAGCCGTTTCGATCAACCACCAAAGATGGCAAGGACCGATAATTGTTGAACAATCACAAATAATTAGTAAGACCTATGATGTTTCAGTGGAGGAATAACTAAAGTTAATAGACAATAGAACGATATAAACATATGGAACTAAAAAGTTTATACAATTATGGAAAATAAAATAAAACTTCTTACATTGTCTATTGCACTTGCAGCCAGCTCTGCCTCCGCTGCAAACTACGCTATCGAAGCTCGCGGAGACGCAATGGGCGGAGTAGGTGTAGTTTCTGCAAATTTCCTCACCGCTCCGTTCTATAACCCAGCACTGACTGCCATCTATCGACGAAATGACGATTATGGTATGATCACGCCGAGCTTTGGCTTGTCATACAGTGATGAGCACATGATGGTTGATGACCTCAAGAAAGCGGCAGACCTTATCGAGCAGGGTACTAGTAATCCTGCTGATCTCAATGCCGCCGAGCTTGATGCCACTTTAAAAGCGCTAGACGGTGACATCGCCAAACTCGAAATAGGTGGTGTGGTTGCATTTGCCATCCCAAACAAATTTCTTGCTGCTAACGTGTTTGGTAAAGCCTACGCAGAGTCCTACGCGAATCCTCTTATTGCCAGTGATAGCACCAACCCTGACAATGATCTAAGAATCCTAGAAAATGCGCAAAATAGTACCGTTAATGCGGTTTCAGTAGGGGTAACTGAAGTCGGTATTTCGTTGGCAAAGTACCAGACTTTCCTTGGCCAGCACATTTCTTTCGGTATTACGCCTAAACTTCAACGTATATACACCTATGTCTACGAAGCCAGTTTTACCAACTACGATATCAAAGACGTTCGTGATAATGGTACCGGTGAAACCATGTTCAATATGGATGCTGGTTTCCTTTGGTTTTATGGGCCTATGCGAGTCGGTTTTTCGGCAACTAATTTAGTGAGCCGAGACATTAAAACCTTAACGATTCCATCTTCAGTAAGTGGTAAACCTGATATTTCTTACTCTTACCAAATGAGACCGCTCTATACAGTTGGTGTCGGCTTAGTTGCTGATTATGCCACCATCAGTGTGGACTATGATCTCAACGAAGAAGAACGCTATACAAATTTCAACGACAACACACAAATGCTTAGAGTCGGTGGCGAAATTGATATCATGCGCCAGCTAAAACTGCGTGCCGGTTGGAATCGAAATCTAGCGTATGACAATCTCGATGACACAGTAACGGCTGGTATTGGGTTGTCACCACTAAACTTATTCCAATTGGATATCGGTGCTAGCTACACGAATGAAAACTCGATGGGAGCTTATATTAACTTCTTAACAAGTTATTAAGCTTCCGGGTTAAGGATAGGGGAGCGAAGCACTAGCGCTTACAACCAAATCGTACTATAGTCGGCTCCTAAAGTTTTAGGAGCCTTTTTTATGTTTGATGATCTACCGCCACTTTCGCATGAAGAACAGCAAAAAGCTGTCGAGAAAATCCAAGAGTTAATGGCAGAGGGTATAAGCACAGCTCAAGCGATAAAAATGGTCGCTGAAGAAATTAGAGCCGAAGCAGCCAAGCAGCAGTAGAAACAAACTCAACTCAGCAATAAATACACAGAAGAGCAGGGAACTGCTCTTTTTTTGTACCTGTATATTTTGATGCACTATAACAGAATTCCGTATCAACAAGCTTACTCGAACGTACTCGCACATCGACCATAACAAGATAAAACTCCAACCAAACCATCATTTGTAATAAAACTGAAAGTCACACCTAAGAAACAGTAATTTCAGCTAATGTCGTTATTAAACAATAGGATAGCCCAGTCAATAGTTCTGGGAAAGATAGGGTGCTCTAGTGTTATGTAATAAAATTACATAATTGTAATTCTAGTCTGCAAGCGCTTACTATCTTGCAGTGTATTGTTCTGGCGTGTTATCGCGTAACTCATAACATCCAAACTAAGTCTCCAACGTTGATAGTTCGTAACGGATTAATAAATGATTTTTAAAAGGTACTAAAAGCGTTCGTATCTACGATGATGGGCTTATTAACGAGCGCATACATATAGTTACGCCGTCACTATGTGTAGATGCAAAGGAAGAAGTAGTTGTTGTGGAATGTATGGGTGGTGACTGGAAGTCGTTTAAAGGTGGGCCCCATATCGAGCTCGATCGACAGGTGTACCCATGATTGGTGCGATTGTCAGTTTGTTTAATGGCGGACTCGAAACTTATAGGCAGTATAACCGCAATAAAGCCGAAGCCTTAAAGCGCAAAGACGAGCTTGACCAGGAGAAACATCAGGCGAGGGTACGCAGATTGCAAAAAGGCGAAGAGCAGGCCAGTAGTCTTGATGAAGTCAGCATCAGAGAGCGCGGATTCAAGGACGAATTTATCCTGCTTGTGGTCTTTATCCCGCTTATTCTTTCCTTCATCCCTGATTACGCTCCTTACGTCGAACAAGGTTTCAACGCGCTGCAGAACATCCCTGAGCCTTACTGGTACGTTGTCGGCGCCGTCGTGATCGATACGCTTGGTATGCGGGCCATGGTTCGTTATCTGCTGGAGTTTTTCTCAGCCAAGTTCAGGGGTCAGTGATGGGACTGATGGAAGCAATGCTCATTTCCTTAATCACTGGCGTGGTTTCAAGTGCTGGGACGATTGCAGCACTCAAAACCGACATCAACTGGATAAAGAAAGTGCAGCAAGACCAGGAACAACGGATACGAAAATTGGAGGACTCTCATGGCTAAACGATGCTGTAAGTGCAAAGGCCGCAAGCAAAACGGCCAACTCAAGAAAGGGTACACGCTCAGAGGTGGTCGAGTAGTGAAAGCCAGCACAACTCGAAAGCGACGAAAAACCAGACGCAGACGTTAAACACAACCGCTCATTAGAGCGGTTTTTTAGTTCTCTTACGCTCAAATTTTGATTTAGAGCATACTAAATAAAGCTAATATGCAATTTAGCGCAAGGTTCGGTTGTCATGTTTTTGAACGACTGATAAGTTGCGAGAAGTAGGCGTTTTTATGTACAAGGGAGTTACATAAGAACGCCACAACTAAGAAATTAATGTTCTGTCATCTAGCTAATGGTTTGCAGAAGCTGGAGGGGTAAAGGTAGTGAGTAAGATATACAAATATTTTGGAAGTTCGGTTTTTGAACTAATTTTCGATAAAGAAAATTATTGTGGCGTTAAATGTTCTTTACCTAAAGATTACAATGATCCATACGAACTATTTTTGGCAATGGATTTAAACATCCCTACTGAGTATTTAGCGTTCTATAACGATGTTATTCAAGAAATGCCACAGTTCCCAACCTCGTGCTTTTCCAAATCGCCCATTGTGTCTCCAATGTGGGCTCACTATGCGAATAATCATACTGGTTTCGCAATAGAATTTGATTTGGAAAAATTACAGCAGCATTTTGTAAACAACCCATTTTGGGGTGTTGATTACAGAGAAGGACCTCACAAATCTCTGAGGGATATTGTACAACGTGCAGCGGAGTTAAAAAAAACACGTTACACATATGATCTTCAACGGTTCGCGTTTTCGGAAGCTTATTTCTCTAAATATGCACAATGGAGCTATGAAGAAGAGTTAAGGTTTGTAGATACAACAGGCGTAACTGAAAACATCGAAGGCAACGATATTTTATATATTCCAATGGACTGTGTTGTTTCAGTGATAGTAGGTCCTAAATCAGACGAAGCACTAATAACTAAGAGTCAAGAGGTAGTAGAGGAATACGGACTAAACTGGTATCAACTTACAATTGGTAAGAGCCATCCTCAGCCTTACTTCAGATCATATGAGGGGGTAATTTGCACTTTCAAAGATGATGAAATTATAGCTAATGATTATCTTTGCGGTAATTGTGAAGAGCCTATTGAGAGCGAAAATGAAATGTGTCCTTGGTGCAGCATTACAGAGGCTCATGAGATCGAGGCTGCATCTGGTAATCCATTCAGATTATTACACGAGACAGGACAGCTTGAAGGTTACGTGCGTTCTATGGATGCAATACACCGAGAATAAAAAATTCTGAAACTAGTTAAACCGTCCGGTATGACACCTTACGTGTTTACAACCTATAAGATTGTGGGCTTTCAAGGGAGATTAATTTGAACAAAGATTTAAAAAATAACCTTATCATGGCTTTCGTGGGAGCTTTTTTAGCTTCAGGTAGTTTTCTTGCTAATGATTATTTTGAATCTGAGAACAAGAAAGAAAAGTTCGCGTTTGAACTGCACCAGAGATTATATGATGAAGGCGCAAAAGTACTAAATTCTGTTAATCGAGCCTACTCAGAACTCTATTCCATGTATGCAGAAGATTTTGCTCTTACCCCATATCAGTTGTCTGAAAAGTATTTTTCATTTCGAAAATCCTTAGAGCTATATGCTGACTACATTGACGAACTCCAAAGATATGGTTCTACAGAGCAGCTTCAAGTAGTGAGCAATCATCGTGAATGGTTATGGGGGATCTATGCCGAGTTAGATATGCAGTTTCGACTCTCTGAGCAGGTAGCTGAAAGTACTAAAGAGTTGTTGTTAGTAGAAGATGCAAATAGTGAGCTATTTAAAGCTTTAAATAAAACACTAGACTCCCAAATAATAAACTTAGTTAGGAATGAAAATAGGATATTTTACACAATAGGTGACTATAAAAAACCTGTTGTCGATAGCTTAGAGCAATATATTAACTATCAATTTAGATCATCTCTCGGTATTCCTGCGACGAAAGATATGGCTGATAAGATTAATGCACTCCCAGAGTTGGCTGAAAGAAGCAATGATTTTAAGTTCAAAGAAAAAAAACTACCGTTCGTTTTCGCTAAGGGACGTGTATTTCAATCCCCTGAGTTGGAGTTTGGAGGTGATATTTCATCCCTTGAAATGAATAATGAGATACTAGCATACAACTCTAAAATGAAGTTTATCTCTTCTGTGCTGGACAGTGACGAAAGCCTTCGAAATCTTCTAGAAGAAAGAAATGAAAAGCACCTTTTGGTGGAAGATAACAATTAGTAATAATGTAATTAAAGTGTAAACGTAAGAGATATGGAAGGCCAAAAAGGAGGAAACTTGTTAAGAAAAAAAATAAAGCCAGTCCCTAGAGAAGTTAACGAAAAGTTTGAGGGCTTAGAAGTCAAGCGAATTCAATTTAACAATTCCGGTGGATTCACCATGACATGTTGGAATCCGAAAAAATCTAAGGACGAAACCTGGTGGGTACCAAATGATCTGAACAATCGTCATTGTAAATTTATTCATACTTGGATACAGAATGGTGGATTTCCCGAGGACGCAGACATCTATGAACCATCAAAAGTGTTTTTCTTGCAAAATTCGACTTGGTCAAATATTGGCAAGGTTACCGTCATCCTAAGTGGCGTAGCTGCCTCGATTGCAGCAGTGTATAGTGCATTTAACTGAATTTTTCTATTCAACAACTATAGGAATATTTCACATCTTGTATTTTGGGAGCATGATCTATTAATCTTGTTGTTCTGACCTGTAACGAGGCTAAACATTTATGAGAAGTTTAATCAATGAAATATTTTCGTAATTCTCAAACAGACCGAGTTGGAGTTCAAACTGTCGGTTTACTCTTCGAAACGTGTGGGTATATATTCAGAGAGCAGCCAATTGTTGATTGTGGAATAGATGCTCAAGTAGAACTAGTTGATGATAACTTGGCATCCGGGAGATTAATCGCGCTACAAATAAAATCGGGAGCATCTTGGTTTAAAGAAACTACCGATGATGGTTATGTTTTCCGAGGAGACATGGAACATTTAAAGTACTGGCTCAACCATGCACTTCCTGTGTTAATAGTTCTATGTGATACAAATAATGGTACTGCTTATTGGCAATCTATTAATAAGTATACAATTAGCTATACAGGTAAAGCATGGAAGGTCACTGTACCTTTTCAACAACAAGTCAACGTTGGTATGAACAATGATTTACGTCGCTTAGCAAACCTAGTTGAGATTGTTCCAGATTACACGGTTACAAGCATCTCTGATGTTAGCCACGGCGCTGCAAAAAGGTACTCTGCGAGAGTTACATTAGCAAAAGAACATAGTCAGGCAGATTTGCTTAAGATAATCCGTTCTTTGACTGAAGAAATTAAGATGTGTGAATATCATCGAAGTGATCGAACAAGAATATCTTGGAAAAACAAGCCCGCTGATGTTGTATGGCTGTTTGTTTTTCCTACTCCTCAAGACGAACGCAATAGTAACTATTTATGTAAATCTGAGTGGATCGATAATTCTCTCGATGAGCAGTTTCGACCGTGTTCTCAGAATGGGCAAGATATTGGTGATGGCGTAAATGTCGAATGGAACTCAATGTACTTGACTACAGCCAAATACAACCACAAGAATGAAATATCGAAAGAGTCATTTGTACAGTTTGTAGGTAATTCACTAGCAAAATCGTCACAGATCTATGTTGAACTAGAAACAATTCTAAAAGGGTACGCTGAATCTAAAATATCTTTCAAAGAGTTGTGTACTTATATAAATTCAAATCAATCTAGGGCGAATGATATATATGAGAAAGGCGTGTTCATTGGACTATCGTCTTATGAATGCAAAGAAGCGTCAATTAAGTTTCAAAGTATGATTGCACATTTGGACAACATGTTCACTTTGTATGGAAACGATGATGAACAGAGAACCATCTTCAACCTTAAAAACCAAACCAAGTTCTTTTTGGAAGCATGGGATGCACTCGAATACGAGTTAAAAAAAATCAACTAACTTGGTAGACATAGTCCGTGATATCTACGAGTCCCTGTAATCTCTAAAGCTGAACGGCCGTTCGGCTTTTTGATGAATCTCGCAATTTCCGACTAAAAAGCCGCCAAACACCACTAAAACAACGACTAAATAATCACATTGCTTGATTCAGTTTCGTATCTTGTTGTTATCGCATCATTTGTGCCTTAGCCGTGCATTATTTCAGTTAATTAATCCTGGTTTACGCTCGCGCCAGCCTCGAAAACGCCCTTAACTTATTCGCGACCTTGTTCGTCACCATCCATTTACTAAATAAAAAGGCGCGACCCCAATGAACAACACTACGCCCATCCAACGTCAGTCGATTGATGTGCAGTTTCTGCAAGATGTCATCAATCAAACCAACCTCGAATTGAAAGTCTCGTCACTCAGTGAGCAGAGCTACCGCGCTCTGGCTTGCGAAGAGAGTCCGGTCTTGGACTGGCTCAATCATTACCATTTATCGTGCTTCTCCGGCCGGGCATTTCATATCGGCGTACAGCGTTTCAAGCAACCGCGACCCGGACTGTTAGTCGGTGTGTACGACAGTCGGTGTGTACGACAGTCGGTGTGTACGACAGTCGGGTAGGGAGACAGCATACGTTGTTACTTGAACCCTTGGACGGGCGTGCCGCTCAGGCCATGACTGAGCGATTGATGTCGGTGATCACCTATATTGCGCTGTATTTTCTCTCGACGTATCCGAACAGCGTCGGTGTTTACCTTGTTGACCCACCCAAAGCGTTTCTGTCGCATTATGGCTTATACGGCTACAAAGTGTTGGACAGCTGGCATGAGGTGCCGGTGATGTTTGCCACGTTTGACAGTCTGTTTGAACGTCAGCAAGACGTGCTGTTTGAAATGTTGCTCGATGAAGAGTTGGATTTGTTAGCGGATTAACCGAGGAGAACGTTATGTTAAATCGAAGACGCGTACGGCTGCGACCATCGCAAGGCCAAGTCAAACAAGTGCTGCTCAAGACAGCCGCGGTGTTGCTGCAGGACGAACGCTACAAAATCCCCATCGATGATTAAATGCCACCGCCCAGCACCATTCAACCCACGCAACCGCGCCGGACTTAATGTCCGGCGTGTGCGTCTAGAGCGTCAGGTGCTAACGTCATTTGAACTTACTCGGTACCCAGGGGATCGGTTCGACACGGCGGCCACCACGAAAAGGCGGCAGATTGGGCACCGCTGGCGTTGGACACGGATCGTGCAGGCGGCCATACAATTTGACCAACTGGCGATGTTCATCGCGCCAGTAAACGAATTTTTCGAGCTCTTTAGGGTTAAACTCGCGTCGATCGGGCGTAATCAGCGTGGCGCGTTCTTCATGGACGCGAAAGCCGTCCCAGCGGATATCGAGCGGCAGATAGCCACGGGCTTTAATGTTCAGCAGCTTTTCCGCGAGTGGATTAACCGGTGTGAGACCTAAGATCCAGCGTTTGACGGTGACGGGTTGCACGTGAAAAAACGCGGCGGCTTGGTGCAGATCCATAAATTGTTGGTGAACCAGCTGACGGAAGTTGGGTGTGAGCATGTGATTTTCCTCCAGAAAAGTATTTGCGCAACGATTGTTTATTCCTTTTTTTATTGCGAGATTGATAGATGAGAGCAATCAAAAACGCCGAAAAACACAAAATTCGCATTTTGTATTTATTAACCCAATAGCGCAGATAACTGACCAATGGGGTCATTAATGGGATAAATAATGGTAATTGTTGAAGCAAAACAAGGTGTTAGTGAAACGCGTTTGACGTGAAGTTGGGCGTGAGCCTGTGCGGGATTTCGTGGGGTTTCTCGATACCTCAGTGCGCATTATGTACGTTATGTTAAATGTAATTCTATATTAAGAAAGGACATCACAGTCCTTTCTTCTCTACTTCTATGGCTTGCTATGTTGTGTTATGAAATTCAACATAACTAGATTTACCATAAAATACCTAATAATCAGTTCGATAATCAGAGATTAACTCACTGGTTATTGGTTTAGCCACCTGCAAGCTTTACTGTGTGGCCTTTCTTTTCAAGGTGTGCTTTGATCTTGTCACGAGCATCGCCTTGAATTTCAATTGTGCCATCTTTTACTGAGCCACCGCAGCCACAAACTTTTTTAAGTTCTGCTGCTAATAGTTTTAGTGGCGCATCGTCTAAATCAAGACCTGTTACGATAGAAACGCCTTTACCTTTGCGTCCTTTCGTTTGGCGTTGGATACGAACGATACCGTCGCCTTTTTCACGTTGAGGTTTGTCTTCTTCGGGTTTGATGCGACCTACGTCAGTGCTATATACAAGAGTCATACAGTTCTACTTCTTTTGTTGCTGTTCAGCTTTTTGCTTAGCGACCAAGTATGCCTCTATGTGCTTCTGAATAGCAAGCTTTCCACCTTTGATTAGCCTACCGTTAAAGAAGCAGTACCAACTGTTTACGTCACCAGTGTCATTTTTGATGGTGTAGCCGTGGAAATTCTCTTGGGCTGGTTGCCCATCAGCTTTCTTTGTATTCGCCAGAGAATTGAATTCTTTAGGATCGATAATTGTTGCGGTATCACAAAACCAATCAATGCTCTTCTTAACGGCTGCCATACTTCCTGACAACACGTGTTGCTTGATTTGTACTTGCCAAATTTCTGTTGAGTTTCCAGCAGATTTGAGGGTGAAACCTCGGTAAGTTGCAGCAGCCATAGTCATTATTATCTTTGTATTCAGATAGTTTAATAATAATTGTAAATCTCTCATTATCAAGTATATTTATCATACGTTTCGTGGTTATGGTGCGTTAAAATGCGGAAAAATGTTCGCGTCGTCACATGTGAAGATGAGAGAAAACAATTCGTTAATAAGTTATTAAACAATATAACTATCGAAGAGCTAAATGAATTAATGAATGGTGAATACGCCCGCAACTCTCTGTTAGCTATGCGCAAAGATTGGAATCTATTTAACGATTTTTGTGCAAATAAAGCTGTACATTCCCTGCCCGCCGCTTCTACTGCAGTACGTTTGTTCTTAGAAAAAGAGTCTAAGCAAAGGAAATATTCGACCATTAAACGTTACGGTGTGACTATTGGTTTGGTTCATAAGACTCTAGGAATGCCTGACCCTACTTCCAATGTTTCGGTTAGGAATTTACTTGCGGCTCTTAGAATCGATAAGAAGGCAGATGCGAAATCAACCACCCCTTTTAACAAACAGCATCTTGACGAGTTAACAAGCCTACTCGGTTCTTCAACACATCTTCGCGATATTAGAAATTTGGCTATATACCATCTAATGTTCGAGTGTATGCTTAAACGTTCAGAATTGAGAGATCTCAGCATTAGTCACGTTTATTCTGAGGACTCTACCTTTAGGATATGGATAGAGAATGAAGAGTATCAACTTTCATATGACGCCAGTGAGATTTTAACTCGCTGGATAAATGTACGTGGTAGCCTTAATGGCGCTCTTTTTAACTCTGTAGATAAGCATGGTAACTTAAGTAATGAAACGCTTAACGACTCATCAATATATAGGATTTTGCGCTCGGCCAGTGACAAACTAAAACTCGATGTTCAGTTCTCTGGTCAGTCGCTACGAGTTGGAGCCGCAAATGAGCTTGCTTCGCAAGGTGTGAAAGTGAAGGACATTCAACGTTTTGGGCGCTGGAAAAGTGCTGCTATGCCTTATCAATACATTGGCAATCAATCGCAAGCAGCACTTGAGCGTATGGTTTACAAAAGCTTTAAACCTTGGGACTAGAGAGAACTCTTCACACAATCTGCTAGGAAACCCGCAAATGAATGTCCGTTATGCTCTAGCATTTTCGGGAACATTGAAATCGGGGTCATTCCTGGGAATGTATTGACTTCGTTAAGGTAAATCTTTCCATCAGGAGTTAAGAAGAAGTCAATTCGAGACAGATGACGTAGACGCATTTGAGTGAATACTTTTTCTGAGCTCTGACGAATCAATTCAAGCTGCTCTTGGTTAAGGTTTGACGCCTCTACCTTAGTGACCGAATGGCTTGAAGCACTGTACTTTTCTTCGTAGCTATAGAAAGCATCTTCCGGTGCGATGATTTCACCTGGCTTTGATATATGAAGTTTTCCTTCGTACTCATACGCTGCAACTTCAAGTTCTCTCGGTTTCACTGCTTGCTCGACTAATACTTGATCTGAGTAGCCGAAAGCATCATCTAGCGCTTTTTGAAGTTGAGAAACATCCGTTACCTTGTAACATCCTACAGATGAACCTTGTCTAGCGGCTTTGACAAATACAGAGCCCCACTCTTTAAACGCGGCTTCGCTACGTACGTATGCGTCTTGATTGTTTTCAGATAAGAAAATATAAGGCGTGTTAGGGATACCTAATGCGTCATACCAAAGCTTGGAAGTTATCTTGTTGAAACTATTAGTGCTTGCTTCTGGGCCACAACCTAGATAAGGAATACCGGATAGCTCTAGCATCGATTGAATATCACCAGTTTCACCTGGGAATCCGTGAATACAGGGAACAACAAAGTCCAACTTGGTTGAACTAGTATCTGTGTTTATTGTGCCGGCATTGGTATCTAGATAGGCCAGTTCACCATCTTTCGTAAACCAACCATCGGTTTTCATTTCGATACGAACAACATTAAAGCCTTGCGTTGATTCTAATTGGGACTGTAAGAAATCGGCGGAGACGAGTGAGACTTCATGTTCTGAAGAACCACCACCGCAAAGGAGAAGAATAGTCGTATTTGTCATTAAAAATCTTTCCGTGAGACAACAGGGAGAATCTCAGACCATGATAATAAAAACCGCTATGAGTTACACGGTTTTACCAGACAAAAATCCTTATTGTCGGTTAAATGAAGAAAATATAGGCGATAAAAAAGGGGCTAACGCCCCTTCTATCTAAATCAATTTAACTTGTTAAGCGTTGGGTACTGTGAGTTTTTAATATCATCAATACTTTTAACGAAAGGCTTAAGTGTGCGGAATTCTGTAGGAAGATCAGAAATCGCTGCTTTTGCTTCTGTACGTGTCGCATAGTCGCCGTAAAGAACAGTATACCATTTGGTACCATTTACAACTTTATAGTTTTCCCAAACTGGCTGGTTGTCTTCACGTGGTAATTTACGCGCAAAGTGATCCACTTTAGTTTGCGAACCCACCGCAACTACCTGAATTGTGAAGCCATAGCGTGGATTCATTGCCTGTTGCTTGGCTGTTGGTGGGATAATAGCAACAGCCGGTTTAGGCTTAGCTTGCATCTTCACTGTTTGATTCTGTTGAGCAGGCGCTGTATTCACGACTTTAGCAACGTTATCTTCAGAGATGCCGTTTGTCATTCCTTGCTGAGTTACGACCGGTTGCTCAACCTTTGCCGTTTTGTAATCCTCACGATAGCTTTCTGAGCTCACGTCTGTCACATAATCGCTCGAAACACATGCCGAAAGCACCACTGATAAGCCAACTATTGCTATTTTTTTCATGAATTATTCAAATGCCTTAACTAGAAATTACTGTAAATCATGCCGTTAGATAGACTTAGAATCAACCCAACATTTTAATTATATATCAATACTCTGTGACACATGGCACAAACTTCACTTGTACCTAAGTGATCTGATTAAAACAACATCAAAAATGCCAAGTATTGGCACTCGTTGTTAGATACGATTAAACGTATCGCCCTTTAGGAGCCTTGCAATGAGCCACCTTACCCATCTATTGAGGCCACAATCCGTCGCCGTTATCGGCGCTTCAACTAAGCCAATGCGTGCTGGCAATATCGTAATGAAAAACTTACTGCATGGTGGGTTTGAAGGCGCGATTATGCCAGTGACCCCGAGATACTCCTCTGTCTGTGGTGTTCTCGCCTACCCTTCAATTGAGCAACTACCGATTGTGCCCGATGTTGCCATCTTATGTACCCACGCCAAATACAACGAGAAGATATTTGAGCAGTTGGCGAAAAAGAAAGTAAAAGCGGTGATCGTGCTTTCAGCAGACATGCACTTCGCTAACGATAAAGGAGAAAGCATTCAAGACGCTTGTTTGACTGTTGCTAGAGCCAACGGCATACGCGTTCTGGGGCCAAATAGTTTAGGTATAATTTTACCCTGGGTTAACTTTAATGCGTCTTTCTCTCCTGTCACCGCCATAAAAGGAAAAATAGCCTTTATTTCCCAATCAGCTGCAATGTGTACCACTATTCTGGATTGGGCGAACGATAAAAACATTGGCTTTTCTGCTTTTGTTTCGTTGGGAAATGCGCTTGATATTGATTTTGCAGACCTCCTTGATCATCTATGTACCGATTCTCATACTGAGGCGATCCTCCTTTATGTCGACACGATCAAAGATGCGCGCCGCTTTATGTCAGCGGCTCGTGCGGCGTCTCGTAACCGTCGCATACTGGTTTTAAAAGGTGGTAAAACATCTGCTGGCCGAATTGCCGCAAGAGCGCATACGGGTGGCGACGATACGTTAGATATTATCTATGACTCTGCTATTCGCCGTACCGGTATGCTAAGGGTAAACAACTCACACGAGCTGTTCGCAGCAGTAGAAACATTGACCCATTCTGTCCCTCTTCGCGGTGAAAGACTGGCGATTATTACTAATGGTGGCGGCCCTGCGATTATGGCCGTCGACACGCTATTGCAACGTGGCGGGAAACTTGCGGATCTATCCGAAGAGTCAATTGAGAAGCTGAGTGAGATTCTACCCGCCAGTTGGAGTCACAATAACCCCATCGATATGGTCGGCGATGCGGATGAAAAACGCTACGTTAACACGCTGAATACAGTGATGGATGCCGACTGTGCTGATGCGATTCTTATTATGCACAGCCCATCTGCTGTCGCCCACTCTGAACAAACAGCTCGTGCCATCGTTGATGCGATTAAATCGCACCCTAGACATAGACGCTTTAACTTTTTAACTAACTGGTCTGGAGAATTAACCGCCAAACCCGCTCGCGATATTTTTACTCAAGCCGGCATACCAACCTATAGAACCCCTGAGAGCGCGGTAGTTGCCTTTATGCACCTGGTTGAGTATCGACGTAACCAAAAACAATTGATGGAGACACCAACGACTGCAGAACCAGTACATATTGCAGAGCTCAATGAAGCCAAAAAATGGATCGAAAACAAACTACTGGATGTAAATACAGTATCCTTAGATACACACCAAATTGGCACCTTTTTACGCCACTTCAACTTTAAAGTGTTGCCGACTTGGATTGCATCAGACTCAAGTGAAGCCGTCCATGTCGCTGAGCAAATTGGTTATCCAGTAGCCGTTAAACTTCGTTCGCCAGATATCGCGCATAAATCCGATGTCCAAGGCGTGATGCTTAACTTACGTAATAGCAATGAAGTTGCCAGTGCTTCTGAAGCAATACTGGATCGCACTAAACTCTCCTACCCGTCGGCTCATATTCATGGGCTGTTAGTACAAGGAATGGCAAAGTTAGCAGGTGGAGAAGAAATTCGTATCAAAGTCAAAACAGATGAAACCTTTGGCCCCGTTATTCTGATTGGTCAAGGCGGTTCTGAGTGGGATGAATCAATAGATGCCGCTTCAGCGTTGCCTCCATTAAATATGGCGCTAGCTCGCTATTTGATTGTACGAGCGATTAAGAGCGGAAAGATACGTCCGCAAAAATTGCCAGAGCCTATGGACATTCATGGCTTGTCTGAGCTGCTTGTTCGGGTGTCTCAAATGGTGGTTGATTGCCCTCAAGTTTATGAGCTGGATATACATCCAGTACTTGCTAATGGTTCTGACTTTACGATACTCGATGCGGACTTGATCCTTAAGAAATATGAAGGAGATGCTCAGCAGCGTCTCGCTATACGCCCTTACCCGGTCGAATATGAGCAGATCATCACGCTTAAAGATGGAGAAGAGGTATTGTTAAGGCCGATTCTTCCAGAAGATGAGCCGCACCATGCTGACTTTATCCATAATGTGTCCAAAGAAGACCTCTATAAACGATTCTTTACCGATGTTGGTGAGTTTAATCATGAAGCGTTAGCCAACCTGACTCAAATCGATTATGACCGCGAAATGGCCTTTGTTGCGGTTAGCCAAAGCCGTGTAGGAAGCCCGATCATTGGTGTTTCTCGGGCTCTAATTAATCCAGACAATACTGATGCTGAATTTGCGATTCTTATCAGGTCTGATCTTAAAGGTAACGGTTTAGGTAAGGTCTTGATGAAGAAGATTATCGAGTATTGTCAACACAAAGGAACTAAGCAGATGTCGGGTATGACCATGCCAACCAACCGCGGTATGCTCATGCTAGCTCAAGGGCTAGGATTTAAGTTAGATGTGCAGTTTGAAGATGGAACTGCAGATATGGTACTCCCCCTCAATTAGCCTCGGCTATTTATAGTTAAGTCGCTCGTCTTGGGCGACTTGACCTTTTCGTTCAGAAACTCTTTGGTATTTATCTTGCGCGATGAAACTTGTCGGAGTATGATTAATCGTAATTCGACGATAGACTATAGAGTGAGTAGAAAATGTCTAATCCGTGCAGTAGCGCTAATACAAAAGCTTTCGAATCTTCAGAGCAAGATCTGGCGCTAGAACAGAAGTTCGCGACACAAGCGAAAGCCTTGTCTCACCCTGCTCGCGTCCGTATCGTGAAGATTCTTTTAAACTTAGAAAAGCTGGGTGGTTGTTTAAATAGCGATCTAGTCTCAGAGCTCGGTTTAGCGCAATCTACCGTATCTGAACATCTACGAATCCTTAAACAAGCAGGATTTATTAGCGCGGAATCAATACCACCTAAAGTCTGCTATCGTGTTGATAAAGCGGAAATTGAACAGTTTTCAAATCGTTACGCGTCGATATTTAGTTAACAGTTAACTTACATGCGGGAAGATATTATCTTCCCATTTTTTAACCCCCAACAATCGTCATTCGACGATGAACGAATAAGAGTATTGCAATGAATCAACAAGTCGCTACAAACTGCACGGCGCAATCGGCAGCAGACAGTATGAGCTTTTTAGATCGTTACCTAACGGTATGGATTTTTGTTGCTATGGCTATTGGTATTGGTGTGGGTGTTGCTTTTCCTGAAGTCGCACAGTGGAATGAATCTATGTCCGTCGGAAGTACTAATATCCCGCTTGCCATTGGCTTAATCTTAATGATGTATCCTCCACTGGCGAAAGTTAACTATGGCTTGTTAGGTAAGGTTCGAAAAGACAAAAAGGCAATTCAGTTGTCTTTGTTTATGAACTGGATTGTTGGCCCTATCCTAATGTTTGTCCTTGCTCTGGTATTCTTAGGCGATAAACCGGGCTACATGGTCGGTATCATTCTTATTGGTTTAGCAAGATGCATTGCAATGGTACTTGTTTGGAATGATATCGGTGGCGGAAACAAAGAGTACGGAGCAGCTCTGGTTGCGTTAAACAGCGCATTCCAAATCGTGACATACAGTTTTATGGCCTGGCTATTCATTACCGTTCTTCCACCGATACTTGGCTACCAAGGGTTTGATGTCGATATCTCGATGATAGACATTGCTGAAAGCGTTTTGATTTATCTTGGTATACCGTTTTTAGCTGGTTTTCTCAGTCGTAAATGGTTAACTAAGTTAAAGGGAGAACAATGGTATAACGAGGTGTTTCTTCCACGTATCTCACCGATAACCTTGATCGCTTTGCTGGCTACTATTGTTCTGATGTTCAGTTTAAAAGGTGAAATGATTTTCGAACTGCCTATGGATGTGGTTCGAGTAGCGATTCCATTAGCGATTTACTTTGTCGTCATGTTCTTCGTTAGCTTCTTTGTCGGTAAGAAAATGGGGATCGATTATGATAAGAATGCCTCTATTGCATTTACAGCAACTGGTAACAACTTTGAATTAGCGATTGCGGTGAGTATTGCGGTGTTTGGTCTTAACTCTGAACAAGCATTTGCGGGTGTGATTGGCCCACTGATTGAGGTGCCGGTTCTTATTGCACTTGTTAATGTAGCGCTGAGAATGAAAAATAAGTACTACGCTTAGTTTATAGCTAGCCAAGACTAAGTGTTTATTCTCTAGTCTTGGCTTTGCAGCTTCAGCAGAATAATAGCTGCGAACGCACTTGTTCAAATGGCATCGGTTTGTAAAAGTAATACCCTTGTATCGACGCAATGCCCAAGCTTGAAATGAACTCAAGTTCTTCTTTTGTCTCTACCCCTTCTACGGTAATTTCCGCACCATAAAGTCTGACTAAGTCGGTTGTAAGACGGAACATTTCTCTACCATTTTTATTGCCAATGTTAGTCACTAACGAGCGGTCGATTTTAACTTTGTCGTATTCATAATTGATTAGGTTACCAATAGAGGAATACCCCGCGCCAAAATCATCTAGTGCAATGCTTACACCTGCACGTTTTAGCTTGGTGAACACTTGACGCATCAGGTTTTCGTCTTGAACCAGCACATCTTCAGTGATCTCTAATTCAACTTGATGATACTGGAGGTCACTTTGGTCAATCATCGAAAGTACGGAGTCAGCAAACCCTTTTATAAGAAAGGTTTGCGGCGAGACATTGAGCGAAACTTTAAAGTCGGGAACGACCGCTAACGGTGACACTTCCTGCAACGCTCTTTTGATGACCCAGGTATCGACTTCCGGTATTAGCCCCAACTTAGCAAAGCTTTGCAAAAATGTCGGAGGCGTAATGAGCCCTGTCGATGACTTGTGCCTAATTAAAACTTCGAGAGTCGTTATGCATTGTCTATCTATATTCATTTGAGGTTGATAGTAGAGAATGAATTCACCGGATTGTTGAAGCTCTTTGATATGCAAATAGGCTCTTTTCTCTTCACCCTGACAGAGGAGAGCTCTACGCGCATTAAGTGATACGTGTAATTTATCGTGAAATAGCTTGTTAGTTTCTTCTGAGCTTACAAAAGGACAGATGAGATTTTCGTTCATTAAGGAATCAAACCAAATTTTATGAAATTGCAGTAGCGCTTGTGATAAGCGATGTGTTGCCAAAGACACAGAAATTCCTTAATGAAGTGGTCTATCCGTTTGCTGTGTTCAAACTGTGAGTAATAGACCACTAAGTTCATATTGGCAATTGAACGCACCATACTTGAAGTTTTTGGTTTGTTCTAATTAAACATTTGAATGTGACGATAACAAATGCTTATCAACACGATTGCTGCTGAAATTCTAGGGTGATTCAATTCATTAACGATCTGCTGGATGATTAACGCCATCATGCGTGACAATGTCACCTAAATCAAAAGGATTGACTCCTTCTAAACAGCCGACATTAAAACCATATTCGTCAGGGAATGAGCGCCTTTGATGGTGGGTGTAAATCCCACAGTTCGAACAAAAGTAATGTTTAGCCGTGTTGGTATTAAACTGATACAGCTTAAGCTTATCTTCACCTTTGAGAATGCGAATACCATCTAACTTAACCGACGCGACAATAGCTCCCTTTCTACGGCATATAGAGCAATCACAGCGGCGGGGCTTCTCAATTCCATTTGGTAGGCTAAGCTCCAATTCAACTGCACCACAGTGGCAACTCGCCTTATGTTTGGATTGTATTGGTGTGTTCCCTACTTGCTTAATCATTTATCCTCCTGACATTGTCTTATACTTTTTCTACTTCTTTTTCGTTTGAAAATCGCTCCTCATAGATTTGCATAAAGTCGGCACGAATTTCTTGTTCTAGATGTGTTGCCTTATCCGTTGGGCAGAACAGCATAAAGTGAACAATCTGCTCGCCTGTGCTGCCGCTAGTAATATGAATGTGAGGTTCTGCTCCTGGTAAATCGACACCTGCGTGCTTTTCAATCACCGTGTTGTAGCGCGTCGCCACCTCATAAAAGTAACTTGTGTGTCCATCGATCTTTTCTAGCATCGTCGGGATCAATGGATAAAGATTAACAAATTCGGGTACAACGATAGAAAAATCGTGGTACACATAGCGCTTCATAAAGTTGAGGTTTTTTACTGGATAGGTAAAAAACATGCTGTTTGGTAACGTCGCGGTTTTACCTGTGTAATGATACTGGCCGTGATGCAAATCAATTTCCTGGATGACCGTTGCCATCATATTGTGCTCGATGACTTCACCACAGATTTTTCCGACTTCAATCCAATCGCCGATACGGAATGAACGCGAGCTCGCGCGTTGAATCGATCCTGTGAAACAAAGAATGATCTCCTTTGAAGCGACGACGATTGCAACAGCGATAGCAGTTACTGAAAGTGCAAATTCATTGATCTCTGATTGCCAAAGAATGAACAGTAGAAGCACGGTAGTGATAAAGGTGCCATTCTTTGTTCGTGACATCCAACTGCGTTGTTCTTCTGACACAAATGCCACATCTCCACGAATCATGGAAAGAACCATTCGGCGAATAATTGAGATCAGAATAACGATTAACGCGGTGAAAACGAGTTTGTGAGTTAGAAGAAAATCGATTACGGCTTGTACTTTCTCCACGCTCTGCTCCTATTATTGAAAAGGGGCAAAAGCCCCTTTGTTTAGTTTGTATTTTTGTAGTTTTACATGCGTAAGAACTAACTTCCCACACATCTCATGAGAGATCTAGTATCGCGATGCAATATTGCAATAGATGTTCTGAACCTAGACAAGTTTGAGTTATTTATAACGCGCTGAGGTAATAAACTCGCCAAAAGTCTCGCACCAGACAATAACCGTGTTGTAGTCCTGAACAGCAAAATCTTGAGGGAGATTTACAGTAAATCGATCGAAGCTCTTTACTTCCCCAACCTGCACCATCGTCTGCTTTTGAGCATTAAAATCTGCCTCTGTTTCAACAAATGCTGGTGAAAAGTACAGTTTATAATCAGGCCCAGGAGCTAACTCACCGACAAAGGCCACTTTATCTGCACTGATCGAGACGGAACCCTCACCCCAGTGGAGAAAATCACTGTCTTTGCGGTCTTTCTGAAATGAGGCGTTATAAATTGCGTTGTTAGTAACGGTTTGAACGTCGCTCATGCTTGGAGATGTTGGTTGGATAAGGATGGGCAACGCATAAATTCCGAGAGCGAAGCCCAATCCAATACACGCACAATGCGTAATGATCAAAAGGAGTTTTTTCATCCTGATATCCATTGAAGTAATCTATATTAATAAATGTATATGATTTTCAATGAAATATCAGGTTTACGTTAGGTGTTTATTGGTATTTAAGTGCTGTTTTCTCTGCAATAGTCACAATTACTTTGACGGCTTGCTCCATACCTTCGATAGAAATGAACTCATGAATACCATGGAAGTTGTAGCCACCTGTAAAGATGTTCGGGCAAGGTAGTCCCATAAATGACAGTCTTGCTCCGTCTGTTCCGCCACGAATCGGTTTAATTTGTGGTTCAACGTCGCAAGCAATCATGGCTTCTTTCGCTAATTCAATGACATGAGGGAATGGCTCTACTTGTTCTCTCATATTGAAATAGCTGTCAGTCAGTTTTAGTTCTACACGTCCATGTTCAAGCTTCTCATTGAGCTCTGCCACTTTATCAACCATGAATTGCTTACGCTGCTCTTGAGCATCACGATCGAAATCTCGAATGATATAGCCCAGTTCGCTTCTAGCGACTGACATTTCGGCTGATTTAAGGTGATAGAAACCTTCATAGCCTTCTGTACATTCTGGCGTTTCCGTAGCAGGCATCATCAATTGAAATTGTGCGGCAATGTTCATGGAATTAATCATTTTGTTTTTGGCCGTACCTGGGTGAACATTCACACCATAACAAATTACATCGGCGCTGGTGGCATTAAAGTTCTCGTATTCAAGTTCACCAACGGGGCCACCATCAATGGTATACGCCCATTTTGCGCCAAATTTCTCGACATTAAATAGGTCCGCACCGCGACCAATTTCTTCATCTGGGGTGAAACCAACACAAATATCACCGTGTGGTATCTCCGGATTTTTAATTAACTCTGAAATTGCAGACAGGATCTCGGCGATCCCTGCTTTGTTATCTGCGCCTAGAAGTGTTGTTCCATCGGTTGTGATCAAATTATGACCATGTAATTTATGAAGTTCAGGATACTGTATTGGTGAAAGTACTTCATCTCCTTTACCAAGTGCGATATCACCACCTTGGTAATCATCAATTATCTGCGGTTTTACATTTTCACCAGACGCGTCAGGCGCTGTATCCATATGGGCGATAAATCCGATTGCAGGTACCTCGTAATCGACGTTACTTGGAAGTTTCGCCATCAAGTAACCGTTGTGGTCCAAAGATACATTGGATAAACCGAGTTCTTGCAGTTCTGTCTTCAAAAATTGGGCAAACGTAAGCTGGCCTTCACTACTTGGGCAAACAGAATTTGCTGGGTCTGATTGAGTATTAAAAGCCACATAGCGCAAAAAGCGTTGAACTAATTCATTCATAGTAAGATCTCTTATAATTCTGATTGAACTTAGAACATCCTACGCCTTCTGATTAGCGAATTTTTGCTATAAATCAGGTTTTAAGCAATCAGTGCCATACATGATGTAATTTTAGGTTTCAGTATTTTGGGTATAAAAAAACCGAACAGTTTCCTGTTCGGTTTATAAACGTTCTTATAAAGCTTATAGCAAGATAAAGATTCCAGCTAAACACGCGCTCATTAGGTTAGCTAACGTGCCAGCTAGCACCGCTTTAATACCCAGGTTAGCGACCTCAGAACGGCGCTCTGGCGCTATTACACCAATTGAACCAAGCTGGATGGCGATTGAGCCTATATTAGCGAAGCCACATAAGGCGAAGGTGACAATGACCTGAGTATGTTCAGATAACATTGCTTTGTGCTCAACGAAGTCAATAAATGCAACAAACTCATTCATTACAATCTTTTGACCAATGTATGAGCCCGCCATTAGTACTTCATTTGACGGTACGCCAATTAACCATGCAAGCGGTGAAAACAAGTAGCCAAATAGCGCTTGAAGAGTCACTCCGGTAAAACCGGCAACTTCGCCTAAACTTTCAAGGCCAGTGTTTACCATAGCGATCACACTAACAAACGCGATTAGCATAGTACCCACTGCTACAGCGACCTTCATGCCGTTCATCGCGCCACTTGCAAGCGCATCGATAACATTGCTCTCTTGAGCTTTGTCCATCTCGATATCGGATTGATCGATTGGCGTTTCACGCTCAGGAACAATGATCTTAGCCATCATCAAGCTACCCGGAGCCGCCATGAAACTTGCGGCAATCAGGTATTTCAGTTCTACACCTAAACCTGCGTATCCGCCAAGTACACTACCAGCTACGGAAGCCATACCACCGGCCATTACAGCAAAGAGTTCAGAACGAGTCATACGAGAAAGGAATGGACGAACAAGAAGTGGAGACTCGCCTTGAGAAAGGAATATGTTGCCAGTCGCAACAAGAGACTCAGCTTTACTCGTGCCTAGAAACTTCTGAATACCACCACCGATAAACTCGATGACTTTCTGCATGATACCAAGGTAATAGAGTGCTGAGATAAGGGCACTAAAGAAGATAATGATAGGAAGAACGCGAACCGCGAAAATAAAGCCTGTATTAGCAAGGTCACCGAACAGAAATCCAATCCCTTCATCGGCAAAACCAAGCAAGCTAGAAACACCGCTACTTAGACTTGTTAGGGCCGCTTGACCCCACGGGAAATAAAGCACCAGGGCGGCAAAACCGACTTGAAGTAACAGCGCACGAGACACTGTTTTCCAGTTAATTGATTTACGACTTTCAGATAGTAAAACCGCACACAATAACAATGCGATTACACCGATTAAGCCAAACAAAACATTCATTAAAGATTACCTCTACAAGCATTGAATAGGCAGCTGGTCCGGTCCATGGGGTCATTCACCATTCCCTGTGACGGCTTGTATTGGTAGAGCTGTTACTCTCAACCGGGCGGAAATTATAGCGCCAGATATGAGATATTCATCACATATTTTCACGCAAACGTTCAACCGTTCACTCCGTAACCAAACTTATGCATGAATAGCTACTGAATCTTTTCAAACTCCTACTTGCACTGTTTGGGCAATATGAACTCTATTGCTATAAAACATTGAACTAAGATCACAATATTGAGCAATATACATTACAAAATTCATCATAAGGTTTGCGGTTCTAGGGAAAGCATCTAATTTTAAGTAAGAATTCTTAACGTACTTTTTGGTAACAAAAATAGATTCTCTAACAACGTCAATGGCTACTAGCAAACACAACGAATATTGCCCCGCAGATTTGGCGGGGCTTTTTTATGTTGGGCTTTCAAGTAGTAATTATTGTTAAAATCGTTAGAATACCTACCCATTTAATTTTGCCAAAAAGACTAGCATGCAACGTGATTACACTTATCATTGCTTAACTCTGATGCCACGAGAAGAGCTAGAAGAACTCAGCCTAAGAATGGTTCACCGTTTGGTGCCAGAGGAATCTATGACTGAGCTTTTTACTTTTGATTTAGATGAAGCTGAAGACGATGATAAGCTTCAAGAAGCGCAATTCGACGCGATGTTGCGCATGAGCGCAATCGCGCTTAGCGAGCTCCCTGCTCTGTTTGAAGAATCAGAAAGCAAGAAACAAAATATTGAGCGTATGCAGCGCTTGTTATTGTGGCATTTCTACTCGGTTTCTTTTCATCTTGAACGAGCGATCCCTCTCGAGACTCATTGCAATCACGTTGAAATCATTGTCAAACAGTCACCACAAAATGCTCTTGAATGGGTAACGACGCTGACCGATCTGCTACGCCAGTACGCACAGATAGCTCAAGGTGAATAAAGAATTCGCCAACCGTTATTAGGTTGGCTCTATGAATTTATTACCGTGACTCGATAAAGTATTGACCTTCTGAATATGTTTTCGACATACTCTATCTCTAAGCCCCAGAATGTATTAGTCAATTGCGCTACCTAGTTCTCATCTCTGCCTTTTTATCTGCTGCAACGTACGCCGATGGTGAAATCGATTACTCCGATTGCCATAGCCAGCCTGATAGCGCTCAAATCCTTGATTCAGCTTTTAACTATGTGAATACCAAGCTTTGCGAGCCTGCGATCTGGTTCGACAGTTTTTTCGTTGATGAGCGTTCCGATCAAGACGCGCGAGCTGGTAGCACCGTCCGTTGGAGAAATGACTTCTCGTATGTCGAGGGTGAAGGATACAAGTTTAAGACTCGATTCAAAGCACGGTTTCATTTGCCGAAAGTGACCAAGCGTTTAAAAGTGGTCTTCGAATCAGACGAAGAAGACGGCCTATTCGACCTGTTTCCTCATACTGGCGAAGATGCAGAGAATACGCTTGGTCTTAGGTACGATTGGCTGAGTAAAGAACGCTATAGTTTCAACCTTAAGGTCAATGCGAAACCAGGTATCGAAGGACGTTTTCGATATATCTACCCCATTAGTGACGATTGGTTACTGCGCGTTACTCAAAAGTTATATCAGAAGAAAAGCGTTACGGGTGAATCTACCGATATTGACTTAGATTATTCGATAAATCGTGAGTTTTTGCTTCGCTGGAGCAACTACGCCCTGTATGAAAGTGATATTAAAGGTTGGGAAGTGGGTACAGGTTTAACGCTCTATCAGCATATATCTAACCAACAGGCACTTAGCTATCAAGTAAGCACCACAGGAACCAATCGACCTTTTCATTACATTACGAACACACATGTATCAGTCACATACAGGCAAAACTTTTGGCGCTCCTGGTTGTTTTACGAGTTAATACCTGAATACAACTGGAATCGTGAAGAAGACACGCAAAGAGCAGGTGAAGCAAAAGCAACGTTTCGATTAGAAGTCCTGTTTAACAATATATAAAAAGCGCCAGATCAAACTGGCGCTGTGTGCTTCTTTATTCGTTGTCTAGCACCAAACGGGCATTCTTTGCTTGTATCGGTCTATTGTTTCGCCCCATGACTCGTTTAAGCAATTGGGTTTGGTCCTTACTTAAAGTCTGCGGTTGCTTTAGAACAAACCAGCGAACACCTTCCGAACATGGCGGCGTTGTTAGTGAGCCGTTAAAGCGATAGTAGTGCTCTGTATCCGGGATCATATCCGCTACGTTAATAGAATGATTCAACGAAACAGTTTCACCTGACCTTGGTAATGTCTCTAGTAGAGTGGTAATTTCACTATTGCTAGTTGCAGACGTGTTATACATAACAGCTAGCACCGCTAGGTTGCCATTGCTATCCGCATTTACGAAGTGAGCTTCGAGTGGGAAACTTTGACTCTTGATTAGATTTTCTGATGGTGTATGAAAGTGAAACTGAACGAGGTTAAACGCCTTGCCATCAACAGTGAAAGTATTATCTCCTTCGACTACTCCTTGTAGCGTATGTCCATTGTTGGTCAGTGCAGTGACCTGTCCAGAATAATCTAGATTTAACTCTGCGATGTTTGCTGCTACTTCATCTTTAACGTCTATTGGGCTTTGGTTCTTCCCAGTTTCACACTCTGCTCCAAACTTTCCCCAGTGCTCTGGTCCTGTATCTCCTTCATAACTCCATTGTGCAGAATGAGCAGTAGTAACGACTAGCGCTGTTGCTAAGCCAATTGATAATAGTGTTTTGTTCATTTTTATTCCTTTAGGTCACTAACGTTGACGGTCATAATACGTTGGTGAGAAATGCCATGAACAGATAGAAAACTATGATTACCTACAATAGTTGGAAGCAGGTGCAAAGGATTTGAAATCTATATAAATATCAATGAATTATTATGAGAGTTTACGCTGTTTTTAACTTTACTTAGCAAGCACATACCGAGTACTTCGTCCCGCACCTGATTTCACTAAACACCCCAGCTCTACTAACGCAGTTAAATGACGAGTCGCTGTAGGTTTACTGACTTTCGCTACTTTGTGATATTGGGAGGTATTAATACCATCAACAAAATCACCGTCAAGCATTCGATTAAGAACCTTTGCTTGCTCTGACGTCAATTGAGTCTGATCTACGTCTCGCCAGAAATTGGTTTTAAATACCGTTTGTTGGATCTCTTTTAAGACTTCATCGAAGGTTTCATTCAGGACGTCAAGAAACCATACTACCCAGTCGGTAATATCGACATCGCCCTTCTGCGTTTTTTCTAGAATTTGATAGTAGCTTTTTCGATTCGCCAATATACCTACTGACATCGCATAGAAACGAACTGATTGCTGATCCGCTTGAGCAAGAGCCAGATCGGTTAACAAACGCGTGATTCGCCCATTGCCATCATCGAGTGGGTGCAGAGTGACAAACCACAGGTGTGTGATGGCCGCTCGAAGCAATGGATCCAAAGTCGTGTTTTGCTTTGAATGATTGAACCAAGCCACGAACTGGTCAAGCTCCGTATCAAGCCTCTCTCTCCCCGGTGCTTCAAAGTGAACAACTGGTCTATCGATTCGTCCAGACACTACTTGCATAGGTGCAGTCCCTCTGAGTTGACCACCAACAACAGGGTTGAACAGCGTGTACCCTTCAGGGAAAAGCCTATCGTGCCAATGTAGGATTCTTTCTATAGTAAGAGGGGCATCAAGGTTATCGACGGCATCAAGCATAATCTCGGCAAGCCCATCTGTTTGCTCTGTCGTTGGGAACGGTCGCTCTTCTGTCAAACCGAGTTTGTTCGCGAGCGAAGAACGAACTGAAAATGCATTCACCTTTTCACCTTCAATCGCACTAGAATGGACTATGTTGGCTAACAAGGTATCAAGCATACTTTTGTTCTGATCTTGAGGCTGACTAGTCATCCTACCCAGTAAGATACCTTGGTTTAGTCGCGTCTTCCTAAGCAACGGTTCTACGACCGCTTCATCCCAACAAAAGTGAGGCCAATTTGTTTGCTCCCAGATCCACATAACAACACCTTGATTTGAAAATTGCCCTTATTCAACTCACATTATGATTTGATTATGCAAATTATTCAACTCACATAGTGATATGATTAAGTTCCTTATTCGAATCACCCGTTAACTAGAAATGGGAAAATCTACAAGGCGCTATTGCTGGATACAAAAAAAGACGCCTCGATTTAACTCGAGGCGTCATTCAGTTCTTGGGGCATTTCTAGGTAGAAATCAGGGGCTATTTGTTACTATTTACTGTCCGGATAACCGATAACCAGTTAGCTAGCAAAATGCCATAATCAGCCTAGTATTTCCCTACTCCCAATCTAGGATAACTTTTCCTGACTTACCGCTACGCATAGCGTCAAAGCCTTGTTGGAAATCATCAATCTTAAAGTGGTGAGTGATAATTGGCGTTAGATCTAGGCCAGATTGAATCAATGAAGCCATCTTGTACCAAGTTTCAAACATTTCACGACCGTAGATACCTTTAATCACTAGACCTTTAAAGATTACTTGGTTCCAATCGATGCCCATATCTGATGGTGGAATACCTAGTAGTGCGATACGGCCACCGTGATTCATAGTTTTAAGCATCGAGTTGAACGCAGAAGGTACGCCAGACATTTCAAGACCAACATCAAAGCCTTCTGTCATGCCAAGCTCTTCCATAACGTCTTCAAGCTTTTGCTCAGCAACGTTAACAGCGCGAGTCACACCCATCTTACGAGCTAGATCTAAGCGGTATTCGTTCACGTCAGTAATGACAACGTGACGAGCACCTACATGTTTAGCGACTGCTGCCGCCATGATACCGATAGGACCAGCGCCGGTAATTAGTACGTCTTCGCCAACAAGATCAAAAGACAGTGCCGTGTGTACAGCGTTACCAAACGGGTCGAAGATAGAGGCTAAATCGTCAGAGATACCTTCAGGGATCTTAAATGCGTTAAATGCAGGAATAACAAGATATTCAGCGAACGCACCTTCACGGTTAACACCCACGCCGACAGTATTACGACATAAGTGTGTACGGCCGCCGCGACAGTTACGACAGTGACCACAGGTAATATGGCCTTCACCCGATACGCGGTCGCCAATTTCAAAACCGCGAACTTCTTGGCCAATACCTACCACTTCACCGACGTATTCATGGCCGACAACCATAGGCACAGGGATTGTGTTTTGCGACCACTCATCCCAGTTATAGATGTGAACGTCAGTACCACAGATTGCCGTTTTCTTAATACGGATAAGAAGATCATTGTGTCCAAGCTCTGGCTTGTCCACTTCTGTCATCCAGATGCCTTCTTCAGGCTTAAGTTTTGATAGTGCTTTGATTTTCATTATTTAATGATCTCCATGTCACGACCTACTTCGATAAATGCATCGATCGCTCGGTCTAGCTGCTCACGTGAGTGTGCTGCTGACATTTGTGTACGGATACGCGCTTGACCTTTAGGTACGACTGGGAATGAGAACCCAATAACATAGATACCTTTTTCAAGAGCGCGCTCTGCAAACTCGGCCGCTACTTTAGCGTCGCCAAGCATGATTGGAATGATTGCGTGGTCTGCACCACCCATAGTGAAACCTGCCGCTTCCATACGCGTACGGAAATGCGCTGCGTTTTCCCATAGTTGGTCACGTAGGTCGCCGCTTTGCTCTAGAAGGTCAAGAACGCGGATAGAAGCGTTAACAATGGCCGGGGCAACTGAGTTCGAGAACAAGTAAGGACGCGAGCGCTGACGTAGCCAATCGATGACTTCCGCTTTACCAGATGTGTAACCACCTGAAGCACCACCCATCGCTTTACCTAGCGTACCCGTAATAATGTCGATGCGATCTACGACATCATGGTATTCGTGCGTACCCGCACCGGTTTTACCCATAAAACCAACAGCGTGAGAATCATCAACCATAGTCAATGCGCCGTACTTATCTGCTAGGTCACAGATAGCTGGTAGGTTTGCTACCACACCGTCCATAGAGAACACACCGTCAGTCACGATAAGAATATGACGAGCACCCGCTTCTTTAGCCGCGATAAGTTGCTGCTCTAGCTCTTCCATGTTGTTGTTCGAGTAGCGGAAGCGCATAGCTTTACACAGACGAACACCATCAATGATTGAAGCGTGGTTAAGAGCGTCAGAAATGATTGCATCTTCTTTGCCTAGAATGGTTTCAAATAGGCCTGCGTTTGCATCGAAACAAGAGGTGTAAAGAATCGTATCTTCTTTACCTAGGAACTTTGACAATTTTTGTTCTAGTTCTTTATGGATGTCTTGTGTACCACAGATAAAGCGAACAGAAGCCATACCGAAACCGTGTACGTCCATACCTTGCTTACCCGCTTCAATTAGCTCTGGGTGGTTCGCAAGACCAAGGTAGTTGTTTGCACAGAAGTTAAGTACTTCTTCACCAGTAGAGATCTTAACAGCCGCTTGCTGCTGAGACGTAATCACACGCTCTGACTTGTAAAGACCCTCAGCCTTTACTTCTTCAATTTGGGTTTGAATCTGTTCGTAGAATGCAGAAGACATTTCAAATTCCTTCCTAGTTATTATGCGCATTGCTTATTGTAAGTTCTAGCCGATTGCTAGAGCCAAAATCTGATGTTGTAAGTGTAATTCAAGCACGTGTTTTTCATTATCCCGTTAGTTGGAAAAACATTATTGAATCTAAGGCACAAATAACGCCTTTTAATGATGACCGTCACATTTATAGGGTATAGAATGGCTATAAATAGTTATTTGAAGTCATTGAAATGAAGAACACGAAGTTGATTGCGCTACTTCCCGATCTAGCGAGTTTTATTCTGATCGTTGATGAAGGGAGTTTTACTGCTGCGGCTAAGATTCTCGATGTGACCCCTTCTGCACTTAGCAAATTGGTAACGCGACTAGAGACATCCCTTTCCGTCAAATTGTTCGAGCGCACTACGCGTAAGTTGATTATCACCCACTCTGGTCAACAGGTGTATGACCAAGCTTTAGTGATGGTAGATGCGGCAAAGCGCGCTGTAGAACTCTCGACAACAGACCATCAAGATATGTCTGGAGCGTTAACAGTTGCAGCGCCTGAAGCATTCTTAAACTCCGTATTACAGCCCCATGTTGTACCGTTTTTACAAAAGTACCCTGAAATACAGCTAAAATTGCGCGCGGCAGATGGTGAAATCGACCTAATCCGAGATGGGATTGATGTTGCGTTTAAACTGACGGATAAGCCTGACGAGAACTTGGTACTCAAAGAAGTCAGTAAAACCAACTTAGTCCTTTGTGCCAGCCCCGACTACATTGTCAAACGCGGGATGCCTAAACACCCAACACAGCTGACTGAACACGATTGCCTCTATCTCGCAGAAACCGACAGCGATCATATATGGGATTTCTTTAAAGAAGACGAGTATCACTCAGTGGGAGTCTCAGGTCGTTACGCGGTCAACCATTCACAGATGCGATTAACTGGGGTTAAAAATGCGCTAGGTATTGGCATTTTTCATGATTTTGTTGTCTCAGAGGCGATTGAAAACAACGAAGTGATTCCTGTACTCGCTGATTGGACGATAAAAAGTAACTATCATGGCGCAATCGCCATGCAATACCCGCAAAACAAATACATGCCAGCCCGATTGCGTGGATTTATTGATTACATGACGCAGCAGTTGAGCGCAAGATAAGAACAAGCCCCGAAATCGGGGCTTGTTGTTTATGACAAATAGGCTTTCAATTTTGGACTTCTTTTAACGAGCAACGTATCTAGGATTAATACGCTAATGATGGTCACGCCAGCCAAAGGGAAAAGAACGCTCACCAATATTATGGTTGCGGCGCCAACCTTCCAAATACCGTCTTGTTCGAAACGGGCTGGCACACCCAACTTATTCTGATTAGACGGGCGACGTACCCACCACATCAAAGCCCCGGTAACTGAAATAACGATAAACGCTAAACAGAAGAAAACATTCAGCAATTTATTTACGATGCTTAAATCACCTTGGTGAAGTGAAACCCCAGCGGCCATCAGCTTAGCGACAACATTGTAGTCATCCCAAGTAACATCAACGAGCACTTCCCCAGTGTATTGGTCAAAGTGTGTCGTCCTATCTTTTCTTGGGTCAGTAACATCTCCCGCCATTGAGTTAGCAGATACGGTGTAAACGCCAGTCTCAGATTGAGGTAAGTAGACTTTAAATTGGGTGAAGCCGAGTGATGTTGCTTTGCTTATGATGTCATCGATTCCTACGCTCTGAGAGATGTCGAAAGGTTGAGCAGAATGATGCTCGTGGTGACCCCCATGATGCCCTTGCGATTCAGGCACTGCAGCGAGTTCTAAGTTCCAAGGCATTTCTTCCTCACTACCGTGGTTTAAGTTTGCGTGAATTAAAGAAGATTGCGGTTTCTCCCCCCACGTGTAATAGGTAGGGAATGTATTCCAACCTTGGACCATTTTGGCGCCCCATACCCCTGCCCATGCAAGACCGGAAAGCAGAAACAGCAGTAAAACGATCGAAAGTGTTCCCCCTAAGTTGGCGTGGAGATCTCGCATTAGAACACGCGAACCACTACGCATACGTATTTTGAGAAAACCCGCCTTAGTGGCGTTATCTTTTGGTAACCAAAGATAAATGCCGCTTACCAACAGCAGAATGCCTAAACTCGCAGACACTTCAATCAAGTAATCACCCGATTTACCAATCAGCAATGTTCCATGGATATCGTTAGCAAGTTGATACCAACTGTCACTGCGATCGATTTCGCCTAGAACTTCACCGGAGTATGGATTGACCGTCACTAAAACAGACTTGCCATCTCCATGCCTAACATTAAATCTGTTCGCCTTCGCACTTGAGTCAGACGCTACAAATTGGGTGATTTGTGAGTCGGGATACTTTTCCTTGACTGAACGCAGTTGAATAGAAGGTGGTAGAGTTTGCGCCTGCGGAGCAACTGTGATGATGTCACTGTATCTTGCTTGTTCAATTTCGTCATCAAATAGCATCACAAGCCCAGTAAGACTTAACATGAGCATAAATGGGATAACGAAAAGACCTGCATAGAAGTGCCAACGCCATGTTAGAAAATAACGTGCCTTTGCTTTAACCTTGTTTGAGTCGTCACTTTGAGATGAACGTAGTGAGCCCTTAGGTTGAGTCTGAGATTGACTACCCAACATTACAATTTCCTTTTTGAGCGCACAGCAAAAATCCCGAAACATAGTCGAGTCGTTAGTGCTGAGCTTTACTTTACTAAGTGGCGTATTGGGTCAACAGACCCTAGCCTTTGTTATTTGATTTATATGAAGTTGAATGTAGGTAGTGTCGGTGGCGCTCGTGGGATAGCGAGCTGAAATCGTTCACTTAGAGCCAAATAAGCGTACGAGTCGAATGACGCTATCGATGTTCTTCTAGAGTGAGTGGGTGTTGGAAGTGTGTCTTGGTGGAAGCTTGAGAAGTGACTAAATGGACAAGGCTTACTGTGCTGAGTTTCAACCTTTCCCTCTTCGACTTGGACTAGCTCAAATCCATTGATGGTACAAAGTGTCGCCCACACGCCAGCACTGGCACCATGAGCATTGATTACAGGCATCAAAGTCACAAGCACCCAACTTAGGGCACTTGCGATGAGCATAGTTCGCTTGAAGCTTGATGTCCGTATCATAGTCACTCTCAATCAATTAAGAGTAAATATATAACCTTTTACTAACAAACTCAGTAAGGCTCGCTAAAAAACCTAACAAGGATCATGGTATTAGCATTGCCAATTCGAAATTTGCTGACTTATTAGCCGAACAGCTTGCTCCAAATACTTGGGTTACGTTTATCGTGGTATTCCACTCGAAGATCATCGACGGTTTTTAACTCAGATTTTGCCGCTTCTAGATCGCCCGAGTCTAGTTTCTTCTCAACAGAATCAAGCGCTACGGAAAGCTTACTAAAGCCCTCAAAATAACTATCAAATTTTTCAGGTGGGTAATTACCGCGCTTAGACTGCTCGACTAACTCAGAAAGGTTACTTACAGCAGATTTCATTTCGCTAACTTCGGTCGCTTCAGCGGCATGTTTAAACTCTACTTTCATCTGCTTCATTGCAGCTTTAAGATCAAAATCACTCGCAAAAGCTTGTGCTGACATGGCTAAGGCTAAAACTGGGATTAACTTTCTCATTATATTTTTCTTTTGTGTGGGAATAGGAACAGGGAGTGTACTGAATTTAGTCAGCACACTAGAAGCGAATATTGTATCAACTTATAAATGCTGATACTCAGAAATGGTTGAATGACCTCGAAGCACCAAGAACGCTAGGAATTGCTTTACACTGTGCGTAATGACTTGCGACTCATCTACCCCGACTTTATCTAAAAGATCTGAGACTTTTGACAGGTTGCCTACATCTTGGCAAAAGTGAGCGTCACTGCCTGTTGTGAAGTAAACCCCAATCTCTTTACCGAGTTTCGCAATCTCCGCGCAACGTTCAACACTTCCTACGCGACTATTGCCTTTTAAGGTAGTGTTATTAAGTTCTATGGCAACGTTATGCTCTTTCGCACATCTTAACACTTGTTCATAATCAAAATCGAAGTTGGGATTACCTAGATGACCAAGTGCATCTACCTTACCGCTTTTAATGGTATTTAGCAGCGCTAGCGTATGAGATTGTTTGTCTCTTGGCTTGAAAACAGGCTCATGAAAGCTCGCTATAACCCAATCAAGGCTTTTATAAGAAGTCGGATGGACATCCACCTCTCCGTCTGTATTGAGAATATTTGACTCTACACCACGGATTACCGCAACACCTTCAATGAACCTTGGTAAAACACGTTGGTTGGAAAAAAACCAATAGTGAGGCGCACCTGGCATTGATTCAGCATGATCGGTTGTGCAGAACATCTCTAGACCATTTTCTTTCGCCATCCGCGCGTTTTCTATCAAAGTGCTGTAGGCATGACCGCTAGCGTATGTGTGAGTATGGGTGTCGATAACGAGGTTCATAGATCTTTTTTAACAGTGAAGGTTGCTCTTATGTTATCAGCCAATTTAGCTTCTTGCTTGTACTTCATGCTCTTCAGTAGGCAATAAAATGCAGATAACAATTTATTATTAATAATTTGAAGTTTTGCAGGATTCAGGAATTGATCGATACTTACTAGGTGTCGTGTTTATGGTCGAGCTATGAAAAAACGCCGCTACTCTTTAAGTATTCATATCACTACTCTGTTTCTTGTCCTGACTACATTAGTAGGTTCAGTACTCATTGCTATTAGCTATAAACACGCGCAAGAGCTGCTCACTGGCAGCGCTAAAGAACTAAGCAGAGAGAATAGCCGCAAGCTTGAATCTACTTTTCAAGTCAAAGCTGGACCAATATTAACCACACTCGATTTTATGTCGATGAGTCGCGCCATTGACGACCATAACTCGCCAATCAAGCACATTCGCTTTTTGACTTCACTACAAACTATCTTTCAGAGAAATCCGGGCGTCGTGGCCCTTTACTATGCCAACGAATCTGGTGACTTTACGCTAGTGAGAGCATTAAGAACCAATGCTGATCGTGAGAGATTTGATGCTCCGAATAAAGCGTCACTGATGATAAATACGACACGTGTTTCTGGTTTAAACGAGTTCTACTTTTTAGATGGAGCATACCGAAACTTAGGACATCGTAAAACAAAAGATAATCAGTTCGACCCTAGAGTTAGGCCATGGTACATCAATGCTGACAAAGATGGGGTTATCAGGCTGACAGAGCCATATTTTTTTTACTTTCTCAAAACCAACGGCGTGACATTGTCACGTAAATCCCCCGATGGTACCAAAGTTGTCGGAGCGGACTTCACCCTAACGTCCCTCTCAGATCAAATCAGTCAAATGGGCTACTCTGAAAACACCAAGCTGGTGTTGTTTGATAACCAGTTTAAGGTGTTAGCACACCATAATCTAAATGATATCGAAGAAACAGATGGTGAAATCACTTCAAGCTCGCTATTAGAGACCGTGTTTGAACGGGTGATTGATCGTAGCTCAAGCCAAATAATTTACGAAACGGTCGAAGCTGATAGCAAAAAATGGTCTGTCACTTTAACGCCAGTTAGTTTGAACAAGCAAACTCGCTTATTACTAGCTGAAGCGACACCCCAAGACGACTTGCTTGCTTCTTTGCTCTCCATGAGGGATAAACAAGTGAGCGTAGCCATTGCGATGCTACTCATGAGTTTTATCGTTGTGTGGCTGGTTGCGCGGCGCTTAGCCAATCCGTTGCACGCATTAATGCGTCAAACCGATAATATTGCTCGTTTTGATTTCAAGAAAACACGTTACTCGAAGAGCGTAATTAAGGAAGTCGCGAACCTTACCGAGTCGATAGAGCTAATGGAGCACACCTTATATGACTTATTGCGACTACTAAGAGATACGGCGAGCAATACTGACTTTTCAGTTTTGGCAAAAACAATCGCGCATCAAAGTTTCTTGGTTACAAGAGCAGAAACAATCGTGCTTTACATAAAAGACGAAAAAGAAAGTCGCTACTCTTCTGCTGCAAATCACGCAATCATCCCGTTCAAGATTGATGTAAACGAACTCATAGAACATACAGCATGGGTTAAGACTGAACTAGCCAAGGGTGAAATCGTCCATCTAAATCGTGAAGATAACGCCGTAGCGAATTATCGAGAGTCTCTTTTTAATTCCGATGTCTACCTGTTTCCTTTACTCAACCGCGATAATCAGCCGGTCGGAATTTTGCTATTAGGATATGAGCGCGCAATTACCCAAGCACAAGCTGATAAACATGCATTTTTGAAGGAACTGTTGAGTTTTGCTGAGATAGCCAAAGAGAATATTGACCGAATCGAGCAACAAAAAGAGATGCTTAATGCATTTGTCGAACTGATTGCCTCTGCCATTGATACCAAATCGCCCTACACAGGCAGCCATTGCCAACGTGTTCCTGAGCTAACTAAAATGCTTGTGCAAGCCGCAGTTGACGATGACACTCACTTCCCATTATTCAGCATGTCAAAAGAACAGTGGGAAGAGTTGCACTTAGCCTCGTGGCTCCATGATTGCGGCAAGGTAACCACGCCGGAATACGTTATCGATAAAGCCACCAAACTAGAAACAATCTATGACCGTATTCATGAAGTCCGTATGCGGTTCGAACTATTAAAATCACAAGCTGAGATTGAGTACTGGAAAGGGGTTGCTAATGGCGAGGATGAAGAGAAATTGAGCAAGATTTTAGAGCAAAAACATCAACAGTTAGACGATGATTTTGCATTTATTGGTGAATGTAATCTCGGTGGAGAGTCGATGAGCAAAGATGCCCTTGATCGCCTCAATGCCATTAGTCGGTACAAATGGACAAGAACGCTGGACGATCAAGTTGGCGTATCATGGGTAGAAAAGGCGCGCGCTGGCGATCGTAAAAAACTTCCAGTGCAAGAAACACTGCTAACAGACAAGCAGGTACATGAGATCCATTGGGATAATAACAGTAAACCTCAGGACTTTTGGCAGGAAGAATTCGTACTAAAACCTAGCGATTTGAAATATAACCGTGGCGAACTGTACAATTTATCTATTGAGCGCGGTACCTTAAACTCAGAGGAGCGCTTTATTATTAATGATCACATCATTCAAACCATAATGATGCTCAAACGTTTACCCTACCCAGAACATTTGAAAAACGTTCCGGAAATAGCTGGCGGTCACCATGAACGGATAGATGGTCGCGGATATCCTAAGGGGTTATATGAAGAAGAGCTCTCCCTTCCGGCAAGAGTAATGGCGATAGCTGATGTTTTTGAAGCACTCACGTCTAGTGATAGACCTTACAAGAAAGCAAAGACTCTATCCGAATCCATTGAAATCATGACGGATATGGCCACCAGTGGCCACATAGACCCGAAGTTATATCTCATTTTCTTAGAACAATCGATCGACCAAGAATATGCACATCGATTCCTCGATAAGGCGCAAATAACCGCTGTTGATCGCGAATCTCATACGAGACGAGTAAAAACCTTCATAAAATCACACTTCTGATCCTACCAGTTACACTAATATAGAGTTTTAGCTCCAATCTAGGCCCGTACCATAAAATTTCGCTCTAGCTTTTATTATCAACAAGTTACGTTAACTACTAGTCAATATTTAATCGATTGCCCTCTCAAAGGTTGATGTATGTCAAATAGTCATAGACAATACGCTGCCATCTGTGAATATCGCCGTGACTTGTTACTAAACCAGTTGCAATCAATAATTCAAATGGCATGAATTTTTGGTTTTGCCTATCAATACAATAGGTACGACCTATTTTATAATTTGAGGTGTCGTTGATACCGTTGGCAAACTTTAGTGCCAACAACTTAGGCACATGCTAACTACCTCGTTTCTAAGGGAAAGATGATGGTAATTCCAGAAAACAGCAGCATCGTTATTTTTGGTGCTTCGGGCGACTTAACCTATCGCAAGTTGATCCCTGCTTTATACCACCTTTACTCCAACAAACAGCTACCTGAAAACTTCGCTATTTTAGGTGTAAGCCGAACTGAATACAGTGATGACTCCTACCGAGAAAAGTTGAAACGTTCACTCCAGGAGATGGAGAAGACTGAACCAGCAACTCTCGATGCTTTCATTAATCATTTGCATTATCAGGCAATCAACACATCTGACACCGCTGACTACAGCAAGCTTTCAACGCGTCTTGATCAACTTTCTGAGCAATACGCATTTGATCAGCGAAACACCCTATTCTATCTCGCTACGCCTCCAAGTTTGTATAGCGTTATTCCAGCAAGCCTTGCCGCTCATGGACTAAACAGTGAAGAAGATGGATGGAAGCGCCTGATTATTGAGAAGCCATTTGGTTATGATCTTGAATCTGCTCAAAAACTAGACAAAGAGATTCATGAGCATTTCCAAGAACACCAAATCTATCGTATTGACCATTATTTGGGTAAAGAGACGGTACAAAACCTTCTTGTATTCCGCTTCTCTAACGCGATGTTCGAACCTCTATGGAACCGCAACTTCATTGATTATGTAGAAATCACTGGAGCTGAATTCTTGGGTGTTGAAGAACGTGGCGGGTATTACGACGGCTCAGGCGCGGTTCGTGACATGTTCCAAAACCACTTGCTGCAAGTTCTCGCTATGGTTGGTATGGAACCGCCAGCGCAGATCAATGCAGACTCAATGCGCGATGAAGTTGTCAAAGTTCTTCAGTGTTTGAAGCCGCTAGAAGAAGATGATTTGCGTAACAACCTAGTATTGGGTCAGTACACAGAATCAGACGTGCGTGGAGAGTTCCTGCCTAGCTACCGTGACGAACCTGGTGTAGCTGAAGACTCTCGCACCGAAACGTACGTTGGCCTTAAGGCATACATCAACAACTGGCGTTGGAATGGCGTGCCATTCTACGTACGCACAGGTAAACGCCTGCCGACTCGCGTTACTGAAGTTGTCATCCACTTTAAGCAAACACCTCACCCAGTATTTGGCCAGAATGCTCCGGAAAACAAACTGATTATCCGCATTCAGCCAGACGAAGGGATTCAGATGAGCTTTGGCCTTAAAGAGCCAGGCGCAGGCTTTAATGCTAAAGAAGTGAAAATGAACTTCCACTACGCGTCTCTGCAAGAAACGCAAATGCTAACGGCATACGAGCGTCTTCTGCTTGATGCACTAAATGGCGATGCAACTTTGTTTGCACGTAGCGATGCCGTTGAAGCGTGTTGGAAATACGTTCAACCAATTTTAGACTTCAAACAAGATCCGCAAGCCCTATTTGGATACGCTTGTGGTACGTGGGGACCAAAAGAATCTGACGATTTGTTACAACGTGACGCACGCGCATGGCGATTCCCATGTAAAAACCTCACAGATACGGATTATTGCGAACTATGATCAATCACAAGATTTTTCAAACTGCCGACCAAGTTGTAGAAAGCCTAGCGAATGACATGAAGGCCTTCAGTGAGCTTGACCGCCCTGTTCACGTTTCATTGTCTGGCGGCAGTACCCCAAAGATGCTGTTTAAACTTTTGGCGCAGGCACCTTATGCTGAAGGTATTCAGTGGAAAAACCTACACTTCTGGTGGGGAGACGAGCGATGTGTTGCCCCAGATGATGCAGAAAGCAATTACGGTGAAGCAAACGCTCTTCTATTTACAAAAGTGAATCTGCCTGCTGAAAACATTCACCGTATTCGCGGTGAAGATGAACCAAAGGTTGAAGCAGAGCGCTTTGCAAATGAGATGGCTGAAATCATCCCGGCTGAAAATGGTACGCCTGTCTTCGATTGGATACTTCTTGGTGTTGGCGCAGACGGTCACACGGCTTCGCTATTCCCAGGTCAAACAGACTATCAAGATGAGAACTTATCGGTATTAGCTTCTCATCCAGAATCAGGACAAATCCGCGTATCTAAAACCGCTAAGGTATTAGAAGCCGCGAAACGTATCAGCTACCTTGTACTTGGTGCAGGTAAAGTAGATATCGTAAACGAAATTCATACCACTCCTGCTAGTGAGCTGCCATACCCAGCAGCTAAGATCCAGTCTAAGGCTGGTGAAACGGAATGGTACTTAGATTCAGACGCAGCAGCAAAAATCGCTTAGTGCGAGCGTCCAAATTGGAAAATTGGAGAGAAATAATGAAAGGTGATATCGGTGTAATTGGCCTAGCGGTAATGGGTCAAAACCTTATCCTAAACATGAACGACAACGGCTTTAAAGTTGTTGCTCACAACCGTACTGCTGCGAAAGTAGACGAGTTCCTAGAAGGCCCTGCGAAAGGCACTAACATCGTTGGCGCATATTCTCTAGAAGAGCTAGTTGAGAAGCTAGAAGCGCCACGTAAAGTGATGCTAATGGTACGTGCTGGCGCAGTTGTAGATACGTTTATTGATAACCTAATTCCACTTCTAGATGAAGGTGACATCATCATTGATGGTGGTAACACTAACTACCCAGACACAAACCGCCGCGTTGCACACTGCCGTGAAAAAGGCATTCACTTCATCGGTACAGGTGTTTCTGGTGGTGAAGAAGGAGCACGTTTTGGTCCTTCAATCATGCCAGGTGGCGCTGCTGAAGCTTGGGAAGCGGTTAAGCCGATCTTCCAAGGTATCTCTGCAAAAACTGACGCTGGTGAGCCATGTTGTGACTGGGTTGGTAACGACGGTGCTGGTCACTTCGTTAAGATGGTACACAACGGCATCGAATACGGTGACATGCAGCTAATTACTGAAGCTTACCAGTTCATGAAAGATGGCCTTGGTATGTCTGCAGACGAGATGCAAGCGGTATTTGCTGATTGGAACAAGACAGAGCTAGACAGCTACCTTGTTGAAATCACAGCTGACATCCTTGGCTACAAAGATGAAGACGGTGAGCCTCTAGTTGAGAAGATCCTAGATACAGCAGGCCAAAAAGGTACTGGTAAATGGACGGGTATTAACGCACTAGACCTAGGTATTCCACTAACGCTTATCTCTGAGTCGGTATTCTCTCGTTGCCTATCTGCACTGAAAGACCAACGTGTTGAAGCTGAGTCTCTATTCGGTAAAACAATCACACCAGTTGAAGGCGACAAGCAAGAGTGGGTTGATGCACTGCGTCAAGCGCTACTAGCATCTAAAATCATCTCTTACGCTCAAGGCTTCATGCTAATGCGCGAAGCGTCTAACGAAAACGGTTGGGACCTAAACTACGGTAACGTAGCACTAATGTGGCGTGGTGGTTGTATCATCCGCTCTGCATTCCTAGGCAACATCCGTGATGCGTATGAAGCGAACCCAGACATCGCATTCCTAGGTTCTGATGAGTACTTCAAAAACATCCTGCAAGGCAGCCTAGCAGCATGGCGTAAAGTAGCAGCGAAATCTCTAGAGTCTGGTATCCCAATGCCATGTACGATTTCTGCGCTATCTTTCCTAGACGGTTACACAACAGCTCGTCTACCAGCTAACCTGCTTCAAGCGCAACGTGATTACTTCGGTGCTCACACTTACGAGCGTACTGACCGTCCACGTGGTGAATTCTTCCACACTAACTGGACTGGTACAGGCGGCGACACGGCTTCTACTACCTACGACGTGTAAGAATTAGCTGAAAGGATGAGAAAGGTATTTATTAATACCTGAATCTACTTCTATAATTTAGCTGTTATGGAGGATGTTAACTTAGTTAGCATCCTCTATTTTTTGAAACCTACAACATGGAGTCTCCATCAAACGATGGTGATTAGGTGAATTGTCTAACCTGGATGGTTACAACTGTAAAATAGAGGTTCTTTCGATGACTATTAATAAGTACTTTGTTTTCGTTCCACAGCAAGAAGAGCGCGGGATGAATAAGGAACATAAAGTGGAAAACGAACAGGAAACTCAACGTCAGGCTTTAGTAAAACAGGCACAGCAACAAGGTGGTGTGCGAGGCTAGGTTTCAAAAAAATAAAAGGGAGCGATTAGCTCCCTTTTATTCTATTAAACGAAAGGCTTTGTTTAAATCTTAGACGACGCTTTGAAATGCTTGATTAAGTATTGAATACACCAAGATTTAGCTTCACCAATTTTATTGCGCTTCCAAGCTAAGATGATCTCAATGGGTTGAGACTGAGTATCCGCAATTTGCTTTAAATCGCCACTTGCGATCAATTGGGTTGCGAGCTCTTTTGGTAAAGTACCAATACCTAACCCCGTGCGTAAAGCTTCTACTTTCGCGGAAAAGTTAGTCACGGTTAGTCTTGGTTGTCGCTGAGTAATATTGACACTTATTGCTGGCTGCTCACGGGCTGTATCAGCTATCGCAATAACACGATATTTTTCTCGCGCCTGCTCGTCAAATACCCCACTCCGTTTGTGTACATAATGATCAGTCGCTGCAACCCAGATCATTTCCATCTCTCCAATGACCTCTGCTTTAACATCTTGAGGCAAGGTTTCCATCTTTGGGCAAACCAACAAATCCGCTCGCCCTGAGCTTAACGCTTCCCAACAGCCTGCGAGTATTTCTTCTTGGAGCTTAATTCTTGTTGAGCTGACATTGCTTAAGTCATTAACAAGGTTAAAAAAATTGGCAACAGGAATGATTCCATCGAACGCGAGAGTAATGTCAAGCTCCCAACCATTGGCCAAGACACTTGCGTCGTTAACAAGTTTGTCTGTCGCGACCAGAATGTCTCGTCCACGCTCAAGTATTAGCTTTCCTGCTTCAGTAAAATTGGCTTTATGCCCTGATCGGTCAAAGATCATGATATCAAGATCTTGCTCTAGTTTCTGAATCTGGTAACTCAGTGAAGACGGCGCCCTATCAAGCTCATTAGCTGCGGCAGCGAAGCTTCCACGCCGATCAATTGCATCAAGTATATGAAGCGCTTCAAGTGTTATTGGACTTTGCAATATTATCTTCCCTATTAATAACCACCACCCATAACGTGACATTTGTCACATTTACTAATGGCAATTTGAACCTTTACATATGTAAACAGATTGTTTAACTACCTGTTATTTATCAGCTTTATTCAAAACAACGTACTGACAGAGCAATAAATACACTATTTGTGATAATGCAAACAATAGTAATTATCATTTAGATCCAATAGAATTCTGCCCGTTCAAAGAAAACCTATATGGATCAAAGGTAATTATAAAATGTATAAGAAAACTTTCCTGTCAGCTTCAATTGTTTTGGCCCTTGCGTCAACTGCTCATGCAGAAGAATATGCCCTCTTCGATGAAGTTGTTGTTTCAGCGACTCGTACTGAACAGAACAAAGAAGATGTTTCAGCTTCTATTGATACTTTTTCGTCTGAATATATCGATGATTCGCTCTCTAGTGATTTAAAAGATGTGCTGTTAAACACTCCTGGTGTTGAGGCGACTACAGAAGGACGTTTTGGTATTTCAGGTTTCAACATCCGAGGTATGGACGGAGATAGGGTTAAAGTTGTTGTCGATGGCGTACAGCAAGTTACTCCTTACAACTCTGGTGGTGGCACCCAAGCGATTTACCCTAACACTGTCGAAATAGATACACTTCAAGCGATTGAAATTAATAAAGGGGCTTCCTCCACCCTTTATGGTTCTAATGCTTTAGGCGGTGTAGTTGTATTGAAGACCAAAGATCCCGAAGACTTTTTAGTGACTGATGGTGACGAATCACGTTTTGGTATTAAGTCTTCGTATTTCTCAAAAGATAGTCAGTTCAAAAACACTTTAACTTGGGCTATGCGCCGAGGTGACATTGAAACTATTTTAATTGGCACTTACGCTCAAGGTAATGAAACAGAAACCTACGGTGATGGCTTAGATGTTGAGGGAGAAAATCGAGGAGTAGCAAACCCTGCTGATAAGGACATGAACAATATCCTTGCTAAAGTCTACTATCAGATAAACGAACGCAATCGAATTGGACTGATTTACGAACGTAACAATCAGACTTTTGACGAGAATAAGCTAAGTGGAAACTATACATCTAGCCACCCAACGATGGGCGACATAGTCACCTACGCAGATTCGCGTTCTAATGACGAGACGAAGCAAGAAAAAATCGGCGTGAACTATGAGCTTTTAGCTGAAAACGTTGCTTTCGACACTATGGCATTAAATCTAAACTTTCAGACAACAGAAAGCACAAATGATAACTATGCAGTTGTAACTGACCATATGGGTATGATCGGATACAACGGTAAGCGTACTCGCAGTCGTTATGCAGAAGATGAAACGATTCAGTTTGATGCTCAGTTTGACAAACTTGTTGGTTTAGAAAATTCTGCTCACGAAATTACATATGGACTCAACTACGTTGACACCGACTTTTCACTGAATAACGTTGACCACTTCCACGACAATGGTACATCAAAGCCTGGAGCAACAAACGTTCCAGACGCTAAGATGAATCAGTGGGGTCTATTTGCCCAAGACAACATTTTCTTACTAGATGAAAAGCTAGTTGTGAATCTGGGCTTACGTTACGATGCGTTCGAAGCAACTCCATCTACTGATAGTGGTTTCGAAACTGTGCATAAAGCTAATAAAGATGATGCATTCACTGGAAAAATTGGTGCTGTTTATCACTTAAACGAAAAACTGAGTACATTTGCGCAGATTGGACAAGGATTTAAAGCTCCAACAATCGAACAGCTTTATTACGAATATGATAAAGGCTCAGATTTCACACCTAACTCTCGCTTAAAAGCAGAGAAAAGTACATCTTACGAACTTGGCCTTCGTGGCAAGAATGAGTTCGGCAAGTTTGAACTTGTAGGTTTCTATAATGACTACAAAGATTTCATCTCTACACAGTCTCTACCGGAAAAAACTCCGGGAAAAGAGCACTTTACGCTCGTTAACCTTGATGAAGTTGAGATCAAAGGGGTTGAATTTAGCAACACACTACTGATTGACAAATTATTTGGTGCACCAGAAGGAACTTACACAACATTCTCTATTGCATATGCTGAAGGAGAAGACACCAAGAAGAATGAAAAACTAACTTCAGTTGCTCCTTTAACCTCTGTTGTTGGTCTTGGCTATGATAACTATGAACACAAGTTTGGTGGTTTAGCGACAATTAAGATGGTAGCAAGCAAAACTGACTGGCCGACTGAGAACTACAAATACGAGGACTCAGCTGGCTACGGCGTTGTTGATGTTACGGCTTACTACCAACCAATCAATGACTTGACGCTACGAGCGGGTCTATTTAACGCATTTGACAAAAAATACTGGCAATACGATGACTTCACTGTTGATTCTTCAGCAAAAACGGCATCATACAAAGATCGCTACTCTCAACCTGGTCGAAACTGGGGTGTGAGCCTAGATTACCAATTCTAATTTAGAGCTTTAAAACAAAAGCCAGCTTGATAGCTGGCTTTTTTTATTTAAATTCAACTTAAATCATATATATCAATATGTTAAGGTCAATAAAAAAGCCCCTAAACTAGGAGCTTTCTTGGGTATATTCATCAAAAAGTATAGAAAAAATGGTATGAATAGACCGATTATTTAGCTGCTGCCATCTCTTTCTTAACCATTACAGCTGCTGCAACGATGAAAGTGATGATAAGACCTAGCTCCATTACAAACCCCTAAAGTAAAGTTGGAAAAACCGAAAAGAAACTGCGGCTATTCTAACACCATTAAAAAACAATGATACCCCTTAACGAGATTTTTACGTTTTATATCGATTGAGATCAAATATTGCGTCGTGACGCCCATTTTCAACAATCTTACTAACCAAATAGTTTATAAAATGGTTTAGAGAATTGTTCTAGCGCTGAGCTATTTCATGGTAACTTTTCCACCGATTATTTTGTAGGCAGGCGTACCTCTAATCAAAGTCTCTCGCGCAAACTCGCCACCACACTGAGGACAAATACAGGGCTTAGCAGTGTAGTCAAAAACGATTCTTTCCTTAAAACATTTTACAAGCGACCCTTTGCCCCCTTTTCGATACTTAAATAGTTGGCTTTTACACTTAGCACAGTATATTTCTACCGTTTTAGTCGGTTGTTTTTTATTGGGTTTAGACACTAAGTTTCCTCATGGAATGAACTTGGGCCGTCAACTGTTTCAGGTTTGACCCACACTTTGCTAAAGTCGAACCAGCCAAGCGCATTACATTTTGCATTTTGTAACGAGCCACAATGATCTTTGCTTACACCTAACCAACAATGAAACATTGGAATTAGCTGCATTTTTTCTACTAAAGATTTTCCAAGCTCTTGTGCGGGAAAACTAGCATTTTGTGTTGCTTGCCACTCTCGTACGACTTTAGTCCAATACTCAAAATCCTCTTCGCGACTAAGTGCCTCAATATCACTATTATTGAGTAACCATCCAGCTAGCGAATCATCCCTGTTGGTGGTTATTCCCATAGGTTTAACCCAAATGTCTACTTCTGAGGTATCTTCAACGGTTAAGTCGTAATTTATAAAATTAACGCTCAATCCATCCTCTTTAAGTAAACCTTCGATACATTTGACCAACGTTGGGAACATTGGATGCTGACCGTGGTAGGCAATAGTGACAGACCGATAGGAAGGCGGTGAGGTATAACCATGCCTTGTATGGTGATACCAACCTGGCTTTAAACCATGCGCCGGAAGTACACCTAGTTCGACAATTTTCTCTTGAGGTAGATGTTGGAATAAATTTAATGTACCCAACTTCTGCGTGAAGTAGTTCGCCCAATCATTTGAAGCCGCTAATCCATTTTTCCGGTTGAGTAGTAAATAAGTGCAACCCGGATCAAGGTCTACGCTATCGGCATAGTTGGCGACTTCAGGTTTAAGGGGTTTAGATAAGCTCGGGAAAATCATTGAAGAATGAAGATCATCAATCACCCACACTTCGATTCGGTCTAACAAAGGTCTAAAACCAAAGTATCCATCAAACGCCTGTAAAACGAGACGTTTGTTATCGTTTTGAATGACTCGATATGGTCCGGTACCGACTGGAAATAGATCATGGTCCTCTGCTCTATTCTCTTGCGGTAACATAATTTTCGCGCAAGACTCTGATAGCAGAAGCGCTAATTGATAATCATCGCGTGAAAGTTTTACATCAACGATTAAGTGACTTGGAGAGCTCACCTCTGAGATATGTGAAAACAACTTCTTCTGTTTCAATGCAAACAAGTTGTCAACGATCGTTTGAGAAGTCAGCAAATCTCCGTTGTGAAACCTAACACTCGGACGAATATAAAAACGCCAATGTCGAGGCGTGAGCATCTCCCATGAATGGGCCAAATCAGGCTGAAGTTCTTCACTGTCATCGATATAGGTTAAACCACTGAATATCTGCTGAACAATATGCAGTTCAGAGCGTCGAATCGGCAATGTAGGGTTTAACGTAGAAAGTGCGCGGTAATATGGCAGCCTAACGACTTGCTGGCCTTCCTGATGAACGATGCCAAGGTAGCTTTCAACCACTTGAGCAAGTTTTGCCGTATCTTGATCTAAAACTTTTAGCGCTTGGCCAATTTTCCCCTCTTCAAGGTATCGTCGCGCTAGATTTTCGCTGACGTCAGCTCGGCTACGTTTAAAGATTAACTGAGATAACTTGCCTCGACCGGGAGCCGGGTGCCATTCCAACCAGCCTTCTTCTTCCATTTTGTTCAGGACAATTCGAGCGTTTCGACGAGTACAAAACAGTATTTCGGTGATATCTTCAAGCTGGACACCGCAATCTTGCCCCTTGTAGTGCTCAAACAAGGTTTCAAACTGTACTCTAAGTCTTGGACTGCTCATAAAGAGGAAATCTCATTCTAGTTAACCTAGCCCTAAGTTTCCTCATTTAACAATCTCGAATCAAGACAAAAACACAATTATTGGACTTTGCTGCCGATTTGCTCAGCAATCTGTAGGATTTGTTGTTCATTGTCCAATTTAATTGACCACTTGGTTTCGCTGCCGTTTGCGGCAATAACATTCGCCCCTCTACCTATCAAAGTGATAGCATCGGTTTGCGCTTGCAGCGTTACCATGTGCTCACCAGAAAGCTTTACCACGACTTCGTGGTTAGTCACTATGATTTTTCCGCTTTTAAAAGGAATCATCATCGTTATAGCCCTTTGTCTGACGACGCAGATTTTTTATGTTTAACGGCGATGGTCAGCCGGCTGGTACACACCAAGCGCTCGCGCTCATCAGTAATGTTGATTTGCCACACTTGCGTGGATACCCCTAAATGAATTGGCTTGGCTGTCCCAATAACGGTGCCGCTTCTCATTGAACGTACATGGTTGGCATTAATATCTAGGCCCACGCAGTAACTTCCTTTTGGAACACAGAAATTAGCAGCGACTGAACCGAGCGTTTCGGCCAAGACAACAGACGCACCACCATGCAGCATACCAAGCGGTTGGTGAGTAAACGAACAAACAGGCATAGTGGCCGTTATGAAGTCATCACCTACCTCGGTATAAATAATGTTTAGGTGATCTATCAAAGTATTTTCTGACGTCTTATTAAGGGCTTCGAGACTGATCGATTTTTTCCAGATTGTCATTATGCATTCCACTACTGAATGTGATTACCAAGAATTGTACGCTAATGCTATGATGTGTATAGCTAAATAGTAAGTTTAATATTGCGATTGAAACGGAGAATTCAATGCAAAAGTGGTTTAAATTCGTCACTCTCACTGCCGCAATGGCAATAACAGCGTGTACTTCTTCCCCGACAGGTCGTAACCAGCTGCTTCTTTTTTCAGATTCAGATATGAGTAGTTTAGGTGCCCAATCGTTCGAGCAAATGAAGAAAGAGCTCAAAATCAGCTCTGACGCCAAAACAAATGCTTATGTTCAGTGTGTAACAGATTCGATTACTCAACATGTCCCGAACCAGCCTGGGTTTGATAGCTGGGAAGTCGTCGTGTTTGATAGTGATCAAATCAATGCTTTCGCGTTACCAGGCGGTAAAATTGGTGTCTATACTGGCTTGCTTAAAGTAGCGGTTACTCAAGATCAGTTAGCGACCGTTATTGGTCATGAAATCGCACATGTACTCGCCGATCACAGCAACGAACGACTGTCTCAATCTCAAATTGCCAATGCCGGACTTCAACTGACCAATATAGCACTCGGTTCTTCCGAATACGCACAGTATCGAGGAGCAACCATGGCAGCGCTTGGGTTAGGCGTACAATATGGCGTTTTAATGCCCTACGGTAGGACTCAAGAATCGGAAGCGGATATTGTCGGGTTAGAATTGATGGCGAAGTCTGGTTTTGATCCTAACCAGAGTGTCGATCTATGGAAAAACATGGCTAAGGCATCTGGTGGCGCTCAACCGCCTGAACTGCTCTCAACGCACCCTTCTCACGGAACTCGTATTCAGGATCTCTCCGCTAAGATACAGACATTACCCGAGAACAATGTAAAGCGTCCGAACTGCATTTAGACATTAAAAAGGGAGCAAAAATGCTCCCTTTGTCTTTATTCTATGTGCCTAATATAAGCAGTGGCAAGCTTAACAATTGGTCTCCAGTTGAAGCAAAGAACCAAATAATTCCAATCAATGAAGCAACAAGCCCAATGTACCAAACAGCAGCGACAGCTTGACCGTACCTATCCAGCGGAAGTAAGTGACTATGATGTCTTCCTCGCCACTCAATCACAATTTCCAGCATGCCCATGATAAGCAAGAAACCAAACAACGTAAGCCCTAGTGAGTAGCTTAACACCACGCCACCAGCGGCGGCTGCGGTACACAAAACTATTCCCGCCACACTGTTCATCGAGAAACTGATACTCTTTAATACATGCCCGCCGTCGAGTGGCAATATCGGTAGTAAGTTGAATAGATTTAGAAATGCATTAAATACCGCTAACCCTGCGAAAAACATCTCGCCAGTGATCAAGTAAGCAATGAGCAAGATGACAGACAGAATTAAGCCAAACATCGGCCCCATGATTGAAATGACGACATCTTGCCAACGGGTGTTTATCTTTTCATCGCTTAAAGCTAGCCCACCAAGAAACGGCACCAAGTAGATGCCTTTTGTCTTCATACCGAAGTACTTCATCGCGCGAACATGGCCATATTCGTGAAAAACCAAACACGCAATCAAAGCCAGCGCAAATTGAAAAGAAAACAACCATGAATACGCCGCTAAACTTGCCGACGCAAGCACTACTTTAATCAGCTTTGCACTCTTAAGCGCTTTCATCCCAAGCGATAAGAGGCCAATAAGGCTAAACTTTCTTTCTGGCTCAGGCTTAGTAAACGGTGTTTGCTTTTCTATGTCCTTAGTATTACGACTTCCTTGCTCAATGACTTGGTTATCGACTGTCGCGACATATTCCAAGTCAAATGGTTGCCATATCAGATTAGTTTCTAATTTACATGCCAGCTCTTGCTCACCATTGAGCAAAGTAAACTCATGGTAGGATTTCTCACCACGGTCAGCATTGGCATCAAGCTGAGACACGAGTTGATTGTTCCAAAACAGTTGCTGCCAACCCGCCATAGAGCCTTCGAGTCTAAGTGGTTTACCCAAAAACTCGATTGATAATAATTCCAATGTCTAACCTACTAAATTGATATAACAACGAGTCTGATTATGCCAATCTAGACTAAATAGGTAAAGGAATTGCTATTAATGTGACATTGTCACTATCCATAAGACATTGATTGTTCGCATTATGTTGTGCAAATTTCTTATGAAAAGTAAGAATTCGTCGATTTATCGATTTGTATTTGGATTACGCTTTATTTTTGACAGATAAAGTGGATAATAGCCGGCGTTATTAACACCTATAAAATGTGAGTACATTATGTCTTCTGAAGCAACTATGCTAGAACGCTGCCAATCAAAATGTGAATTATGTGCTGCTGATGCACCATTAACGGCATACGCTGTTCCCCCGCACAGCCATGTGACAGTAGATTACGGAATCATGGTTTGTGAAAAGTGTCTTGGTGAGATCGAAGAACCAAAAGACATCAACCACTGGCGTTGTCTAAACGACAGCATGTGGAGCCAAGTTCCTGCAGTTCAAGTTACTGCATGGCGCCAGCTTACTCGCTTGAACACAGAAAGCTGGGCACAAGATGCGCTAGACATGATGTACATGGAAGAAGAGCAAATGAACTGGGCAATGACTGGCATGTCTGCAGACGACAAACCATTCGATTGCAACGGCGTTGAACTTAAAAAAGGTGACGACGTAACGGTAATCAAAGACTTGCCAGTTAAAGGCACTAACCAAGTCATCAAGCAAGGCACTGTTATCCGCGGCATCAGTATTGGCGATGATCCTAAGCTTGTTTCTGGTAAAGCGAACGGCGGCCAATCTATGTACGTTATCGCTGAATACTGCCGTAAGAAGTAATTAGATAAGCTTCGAAATAAGAAAGGCGCTCTATTGAGCGCCTTTTTTGTTAGGAGTTGATTGTTACTTGAGAAGAAGCAATCTACCAGTCAATGGAGGAACTTCAACAGCTCCATTTACAGACTGAACATTGATAGTTTCGCCTGTCATTAGATCGACAAACTCTGTTGCAGATTTAACACGTGATAAATCGACGTTTAGCGTTCGTTGGCTCTCTCCCGTATTCAATACATAGATGATTTGCTGATCGCCATTGACTTTAAGATCCGCGTATAACGTATCGTCTAGCCAAAGGTTTCTTCGCTCACCATTGTATAGCGCTGGGTGCTCGCTTCGGGCTTTCATTAGCTTAGCAACGTAAGCTTTCAGATCACTCTGCTCTGCGTTAAGTGTTGTTGCTGTCACTCCTTCCACTTTTGCACTTGAGCGAGCAACGTGGTCGTCGCACATGCCCTGCGTAACGCAATCAGAAGTTACTTTCGCTGCAAAGTTTTCAACTTCATCACCAGTTTCCTCTCCATAGTAGAAAGTAATTGGCCCTGAGTACGCTGCTAAGAAGCTGTATGCCGCTTTATGGCGTGGGAAGTAATTATTCAGCCCACCACGTTGGATCAAATCACCAAAGCGAACCAGGTCGTGATTACCAATCATTAAGTTCGGCATTGCATGATAAGGCGCTTTTGTTCTTGAGTTCCAATCCGCGTCGAGTGCACGTGCATTACTCTTAGCACCAGACTCTTCAACAGCAAGCGCCTGAACTAAACCATAACGAAGTGGGAAATTAAACGCTGATGAAAGCCCTGGTTTGCCATCGCTACCATAGACAGTACGAGTAATTTCATCCGCACTGCTCCATGCTTCACCTACCATGTAACCCAGAGTGCCCCATTTCTTACCAGCGATAACATTTTCCATCGATGCTTTTTCAACAGCCGTTCGGATATTGCGCCAGCTATCAAGCGGGACTTGGTAAGCTTGGTCCAGTCTCCAGCCATCAATACCATACTCTTTAATCCAGTATGTTGCGACTTCGGTGAAAAAGGCTTCACTGTCTGCGTTCGGATAGACAACATATTGCCCCGGATAACCTGATTCTTTTCTTAAACTTGGCGCTTTACCGGTCGGAGACGGTTTAGCACCGCTAATATGAGTATGACCAAACACACCATCTAAGAACACATACAGCCCTTTCGCATGAGCGGTATCAATGAGCTCTTTTAGCTTTTCGTTAGTGCCGAATTTAGGGTCTACATTAAAGAAGTCACAGGCAAAGTAGCCCGTCGCATCGAGCTTATCATCACCACCTTGACCCGCACATGAATCAAACACTGGTGTTAACCAAAGCGCATTCATGTTTAGGCTCTTAATATAATCAAGGCTGTTAATGATCCCTTGAAGATCCCCTTTATGATGAGAGTTTCCATAACCTACGCCATAATCATGATTCGAATCTCCATCAACAAAGGATTCAACCATGACTTGATAAATACGCAGGTCACAGGCCGTGTTGTTATCGCTATAACATCCGTAATCGACACCAGTATCTTTCACGCTAACGACTAAAGATGACTTATCTTTCGCATTTAGACTAAAGTCATAAACACCTTGCTTAGTGACCGTTACCTTAATGTTTCCATTTTCCGCATCTTCAAGCGCTATCGAGCCATTGGCCGCCGAGAATGAGCCGAAGCCAAGGTTAAGTGTGCTCCAATCTGACGAAGCAATCTTAAACTCATACACACCAGGCGTTAGATACCCGTTGAATGTATAGACACCATCGCCTTTGTACTGCATTTCACTGCTCGTGTTCCAACCATTCATAGAACCGCGTACGTACACCTTAGTCGTCCCATAAGGCGCGACATCAACTGGCTTGTTATCAACAACGAGCCCTTCACCTTGACCTCCGCTCTGCGGCAAGACAAATACAGCTGCGGTCAGTGGCGGAACCGTAAAGTTCTCGTTGGCGAACGTCGCTTGTTTAACGATAGGGTCATTTGAATTTCTCAACGCATCATGTAGGACAAAATCTTTTGCCCCCGCTACTTTGAGGGTTTGTTCAGAAGTATTAGCATTGATTACGACCATTAATGCATCATTGTTGCTATCGAGATCAGCACCTACAGAAATACCGTCGTTAACTGACATAGCAATTAACCCCGGCAAGGCATTGCTTCCGGTATTGTGGAATCGCACGCGATCGACGACCTCTTTTTCAGAAACAAGCTTGAGAAGAGGCGTTGAAGAACGAATTTGCAATAATGCTTTAAACGCACTGTCTGTCCATTCGATATCTTTAGCCGACGCAACGGTATTTGGGTTGCTGATGATAGATTTAATCGCATTCCAGTTAGCTTGATCTTTGTCTGCTCTTGGTAATCCGATATTCCAGTTGTTCGTTTGTTTGCTGAAATCAACCTTGTTATACCAATCACCACTGTCGTAACTATCACGCTCCATTGATTTAGAGCGAAGTAGTTCTGAGCCCATATGAAGGAATGGTACGCCCTGACCGAGCATCACCGTCGACAATCCAACAATCTGCATTCGGGCTCGTTGCTCTGCCGTCATATCTGCAGACGCTTTATATTGGTTAAAGTCCCACAAGGTCTGGTTGTCATGCTTAGACACATAGTTGATCGACTCTTGAGGGTCTAAAGTATAGGCTGCGCCTTGACCACCATATTGGTAGTCTTTGCCATACACTACGCTGCCACTATAGGTTTCAAGAGGGTAATTTTGTAAGTTGCCTGTCATACCATAACGGATTAGATCCATTTTCGACTTCAATGCGTCGTCAAACCTCTCCCCGGCGTTTGCAAAGCCTGGAGTCTTCAGCAGTGCATCACCACTATCGAAAGGACCACCACCGCGTACTCCATCACGAAGCCTATCGTTATAGGTACCGATTCCTGTGCCCGCCATTGGCCATTGCGTTGCGTTTTCACCACGTTGACCATTTGCAACTTCACCAAAGTTCCATCCTTCACCATAGAACCAAGTGTCTGGGTCAACTTGTTTCGTCTTATCATAAACATGCAGCATGCTCGACTTCATCAAGTGGCCCATTAAATCAAAACGGAAACCATCAATCTTGTAGTCTTGAGCCCACATCATTACGCTATCTGCAACTAGCTTTTCAAACATGCGGTTTTCTGATGCGGTGTTATCACAACAAGTGGAGTTTTCTACCGCCCCGGTAATCGGGTTTAGACGGTGGTAGTAACCCGGAACAGTTTTATCGAGCACAGATTTGTCGTAAAGACCGGATGAATACGTATGGTTGTACACCACGTCTTGAACCACGCGGAATCCCATTTCATGCAGTTTCTTGACCATTTCTCGATATTCACGAATACGGTCTGTGCCGTCTTTTGACACTGCGTAGCTACCTTCCGGCGCACTGTAGTGGAACGGATCGTAGCCCCAGTTGAAACCATCGAGTGGCCTGATGTCAGCAAGAAGCGCTTGTGCCTCACCGGTATTAGGATCGGTCTTTTCTAGAAGGGATAAGATCGTCGAACTGTGGCTGGTTCCATCTTCACACAATTTCGCTTTAGGATTAACTGAACATAGTTTACCCACCGTATCATTTAGGTTGACCGTTTTAGATTCCTGTTCCGGAATAGAAGCAAGGTCATAGCTTGGCAACAAGTGAATCGTTGTTAAACCAGACTCCTTCAACGACTTGAGTTGCTTAACACTGTCACGCTCATCTTCTAAGAAAGCGGTATACTTACCGTTCCTTTCAGGCGTGCCATGCTTGTCACTAACGCTGAAATCACGAATGTGCAATTCATAGATGATGTGGTCTTCAGGATTTTGCAATACCGGGATATCGTGCGAGTCCCAACCGTTTGGTTTAGTTTGCGCAGAGTTTAAGTCCACAAGTTGAGAATGTAAGCTATCTGTACTCAAAGAAAGTGAATAAGGATCGGTACTCATCATCCATTCAACCTGATCCGTTTTCGGGTGATAAGCTTTGACGCGATAACGGTAGAAGATATTTTCTAATGAAGAGCTGCCTTGGTAACCCCATACACCAGTGTCTGAGTTTAACGTCATCTTAACCGGTGAAGCTTGAACAAGCGCTTTGTCACTATCGTATAGATAAAGCTCCACATCCTGAGCTGTTGGTGCCCAAACCGCAAAGTTAGCCGTATCACCGTCAATCCAACTCCCGAGCTTCGCTTCATCGGCATCGTTTGGTCCACTGGTGTATAGCGCATCTATCACTCCAGGGATCTGAATGCGTGTCGCGACCAAAGGTTTGCCTTGCTCATCAAGAGCAACTGCAATTAATTGCTGCTTGAGTAATGCCTTCGCCTCTTCCGCAGTTACAGCCAGATTGAACTGAACTCGACCTTTAAGGTGTGGGAATTTAGCATTATCAACTACGCCTGCTAGCCCTAGATCGCGTTTAGTAAACATCTCAGGTTTAGTTATATCACCCGCTCCCGCATAGGTAGACCAAAGCTGGTAACTTTTCGCTTGTGAATGATCAAACCAAGCTAAATTATTAAGATCTAGCCAGTGTGCTGCAGCACCAGAGAGTTCAACAACCGTTTGTTCGTTCGGAGAATACTTAAGAGTTGAACTACCGTGAGTGGTATAGAGAGTATTGCCTTTGGTAAATTCAAGTTTGAGATCGTCGCCACCCAACGCCTTATCATTGCCTTTATGTACGATGAAGTTCATACATGTGCCGTGCGCATCTTTAAGGGATACAACAAATTTAGCGCCGAACTCAGGGTCAATTTCCTTCCAAGCAAGCGGGTTCGCCCAATCGACACCTTTCAATGCATCGTCACTTACTGCATCACAGCTTCCATTGTTCCAAAGGTGCAGTCCCCAATCGGCGTAATTGCCGTCTTCGCGCTTGTAATAGATAACCGCTTCTTGATAAGTTGGGGCGGGTTCTGTAGACGTATTATCAGGGCTCTTAGGGTTAGGGTCGATGGAGTCAGGTATCCCATCTCCATCATCATCACTTGATGCAAAGTCTCCTAGACCATCGCCGTTAGTATCCTTGCTTTCGAGTCTATCCTTTGGAAATACATCTCTGTTATTAGGCGCACCATCACCATCAATATCTGTGTCTTCTGAATCTGCAATCCCATCTCCATCATAATCACTTGGCTTACTTTCTGCTGAGTAGGGATTGCTTCCCAGACGTTCTTCGTCAATATTGTTCCAACCATCGCCATCGATGTCTGGGTCTAAACTATCTGGAATTTTGTCTCCATCAAGATCGGCAGGTTGACTAGAAGCACTGTAAGGATCGGTGCCTAATTCACGCTCCACTTGGTCTGAGAATCCATCATTATCATCGTCTGTATCACGATGGTCACCAATTCCATCATTGTCACTATCAACGGACTCTTGAATATCGTGAGGGAAAGCATCTATGCTGTCTGCAACGCCATCGCCATCTGAGTCCAAAGTCACTATTGGATTACCGCCATTCAGTGCCAGTGTTATGCCTTCTAGTGTTCGGTTACCGCGTTTCTTTTCTTCACCTAAGGCCTTTGTACCCTGCTCTATTGTGTCTAAAAGTGGCTCTAAAGTTTGCTCTTCAATAGAGTCAGGCAAGATTTGACTTAGGGCTTTCGCACTTTTTGCTACAAGCGCATTGCCATTTTCAATGTAATCGGAATCTAGATCGAGATGGGGCTGCTTTAACTGACGACGGAGTTTTTTCAGTGCTCTCTTTTCGCTTTTTCCATCCATCATTTGTAGCGACACATAGGTCGTCAGTGGCGTAATGTGACTGTACTCCGCTGGAGCGAGCATGACGTACTCACGTGCTGCTGTTACGCCGGGAATATCGCTATCAATCGACTCCCCTCGTTTTACTTTCGCTATCAGGTGCGCGTTTCTATCACGCTTAGAGAGCCCACTGATATCAAGTACCGCATAGCCTTTCTCGTCTGTGATAGACGAAGGCTCATCGCCATCTTGCTTGTAGTTTCCATTTACGTCTAGCCACACTTCGGCTTTTTCAATGTAGCCATCCATAACTTGTACTTCTAGCTGATCATTACAGCCAGCTAGTAGCCCAAGCGACGCCATGGCGATGCTGAGTTTGGTTGGTTTGATGTTCATTTTTATATCCATTTTAAATTCACGTTCTAAGGTCAAACTTGTTGAAATAAAGTCACAAAACCTCAGGTTTACGTTATATTTGGATATCAAAATCTCACCTCATCCTATAAAACCTCTCTCACAGGCGTAGACAAAAAGGAGTAGAACTGTTTTTGGATTGAATCTCACATAGCTAAGGCTGAATTCGATCGGAACATTACACTCATGTGGCACATAGAGTGAGGAAAGTGGCACTTTGTAGCAGTAGATGGCCGATTATCTGTAGGATTACAACAATGTGCCTCAAATATGAGAATTATGATCTAGTACGTGTTCTAGCGAAAGTTACTCTATCTTGCCAGCAACTGTCTGAATTCGATTGAAACTTCCAACTGGAGTGATCCACGCAGCAACGGCATCTATATCGCTCAAGTTCCCTTCATAAGTAAAAGTCCAATGACCTTCTGAAGAGCGAGCTTGTGATCGGCTTACTGCGATAAAATCATGCTCTAGAGTCCTTCCTCTGTTTTCACCTGCTCGAATCTGCGTCGTTTGATTGTTTGAAAGAAAGATGATCGTTGCATCCAATGTCGAGTCATCATCGTATTTCAGTTGGAAAGCATTATCCTTTCTTACTAAGGTCAAGCGTTTTGCCGCAGTTTGCTCGTTTTCAGGCAGCTTCCTGTTTACCCAATTGAAAAAGCCTCGCCACTCTTTACCGTCGACGACAAAACCGGGAGTGTAAACACTTCCCACTACATCATAAGCGTTATACAGGCGTTGTAATTGGGAGAACTCTGGCTTAGCAAACTTATCTTTCCATCCGAGATAATCCCAATAATCTACGTGATAAACCACAGGGATAAGCTCGTCCCACAAGCCACTATTATTTTCAAATTTAGAGATGTATTTGTCTGCTGGTGGGCAGCTAGAACACCCCTCTGAGGTAAACAGTTCTACTACCTGAGCTGGCTGTCCTTCGTTAACCCAGATTTGGCCCGCGGATACGGTAGATACAACGGAGAGAGCGATCAAAGGGGTCATCATCAAATCCTTTCTGTGATACTTTTACTTATCTGAAGAGATTGACCGCCTGATGTTCGATTTAATTTCCTGAAAGCAAAAAAAAACGCTAGCGTTCTGCTAGCGTTTTAGTGAAATCTGAAATCGAAATTAACGATAAAGACCAATATCTTTCTGCATATGACCCGATAGATCACTCGCATAGTGAGAGCGAGGTTCACTGTTGTCAGTGAAAAGAATATCTAATAGGTGTGCAATCAATCCTTTGAAAGAAACCGCGTAGGTTTTTTTATCCATAGAGATAGGAGCTTCGATGTTACCGATTTGCATTGCTTGTGCCATGATTGCCTCTCTATAAACTGTGTAATTCGTTTTGATGCGGCAATATTAAGCAATAATTTACTGCTCAAAAAATGACTATTTTTATACTTTCGGATTAGTTTTACTTATAAAACAAACCATTAACAACGCGCCTTACCCATTATGCAAGTCAAGTGAATAGTATTTCATCAAAACCCGTCAGATCTGAATTATTATTTTCTGACCAATAAAAAAGCCGCCCTCAGATCACAAATATTTTACAACATATTTGGTTTTAGTGGCGGCTAGTCAGTTTTAAATTATTAGTTTATTTATCAACAACTACATTAGTTTTCATTGACTCATTTCTCTGCTTAATAACAGAAGCGATAACGGCAATTGTCATCGTCGTTAGCAGAACCAATAAAGAGACGACCGTCGGGATTTCCCACTCTGAACCAACAAGCATCATCTTGATACCGATGAAAACCATGATGAAAGACAGAGCCGGTTTAAGATAGATAAACTTATCCATCATACCTTGTAAAACGAAGTACAAAGAGCGTAAACCAAGTAATGCAAATACGTTAGCTGCTAGCACTAAGAACGGTTCTCTTGTTACCGCAAATATCGCTGGAATTGAATCAAGCGCAAACATAACATCCATAAACGCAATAACCGCAATCACAATGAACATTGGAGTAGCAATACGCTTACCCTGCTCTACGATTGTCAGAGCGTTGCCTTTATAGCTTTCACTTACCGGAATAAAGCGGCGAATAATTCGCTCAGGTAGTGGGTTGATTTCTTCATCCCCTTTATCTCTCGCAAGCTGGATACCTGTCCAGATGAGGAATAACGCAAACACATATAGTACCCAGTGGTACTGAGCAAGCAGTTGAGCCCCCACAGCAATCATTATCGCACGTAAGATCAGCGCACCTATCACACCCCATAGTAGAGCGCGTGGGCGTAGGTGTTCAGGAACTGCATACTGATGGAAAATAATCGCGAACACGAACAGGTTATCGACACTTAACGACTTTTCTAACAAATAGCCAGTGATAAATGAAACGGTCGCTTTCTCAGCCGTGTACTCACTACCCGGTGCATAGAAATCCCAGAATAAGTAGATGGTAGCTGCAAACAAAAACGCTAAAGCGAACCAAAATACGCTCCAAACCGCTGCTTTCTTGATCGTGATTTGTCCACCGCGCGTTTGCCATATATCAAGCGCAACAAGGGCTAGTGTCAGTATGCCGAAGCTAAAGTAAGTAATTGGGGTCATAAATCCTCCAGAGGCGGAGGGATCGGATGTATATTGAAGTGTGACGATCCCTACCGCAAACAAACACTCTACCCCAATGTTTTTAAACACTGGTGTAGCATTTGATTACGTTGGTCTCGTCGAAATACTGCCTGATAGTGATTATCAGCAATACTTATACTTACCGGATAGAACTGCGTCTAACGAGATGACGATAAGTAAACCAGAGGCGACTACTCCCCAAACAAGGCGAATACTATTCCTAAATTGAGCGTGAGTCCATATTAAAAATCAAAAAGGAGCAAATTATTTGCTCCTTTTCCACTGCGTTCCTGCGGTGATATTTGTGACGGTAACATTGGCTTATATGGCCTTATACTCCACCGACAGGAATAAAGTAGACCAGTGCAGACCAAACGCCAACCCAGCTAACGACGACGGCAACATCTATCCAATCTTTACTCCACATAATACCCTCCTTTGAGTACTATTTATTCGTAGCACGAACCCATGGAGTATTTAGCAACCTTTATGCCATCGTTGGATAATCACGTCACTCACGTCGCGGTTTAATACTTCTGGTTTGTCTGTGAGTAGGTTGATAAAGCAATCGGCCATAGAATGAGTCGTGACTACGCCTTCATCTTCCATGTTGCTGATAGCTTCATAACCTTCTTTGCCCTTCATGGTATAGGCGGAAGACGTTCCTATATAGAGGCGTTCGCTCTCTATTTGTTGCCATTCTCCGCTTTCGTTTTTCAGTTCAAGATGAGTGATTCGCTGGCCTTTTTGCTTTGAAGGTTGATATTCAAAGCGCAGATTATGGGTATAGGGATAAGAGCCGTCTCCTGTCCCTTCAATACCATTATTTAATGCATTATCTAACGCACCTTCGAGAATAAGCGGCAAGTATTGACCTTTAATCGTGTACACACCGATAGGAACGGCAAAAGGCAGGAGCTTACCGGCAACATCAGCCACTGAGATATCCCCAGGGTTAATTGAGTTTCGGACACCACCCGCATTATGAATCGCAAAATCAACGCTAAACCCGCATTGTTTCATCGCGTAGGTAAAGGACTCAGCGACAAGCGGCGCAAGCTCACTAGCACCTTGTTCATCAGGCACGCGGACATGACGCAGTTTTCTATCGGCGCTAGCGATAATCTTGCGCTGTAACTCGCGAACTTGCGTGGTGTATTTGTCGTTGAGAATATTTTGAACAGAAATGTCTTTTTTACACACAACCACATTTGGGTGGTTATCAATAAAGCTTCTCGCGGCGTGGTAAGGCACTTCGTTATGCGTTTCGTTCATGCTTGCATCGATGAACAATCTGCGCCCGAGCAATAACTCATTTTGCCCTTTGAAAGAAACTAAAGCCCCTTGTGCATCAAACTCTAAGTCACAATGGCCAATTGACAGCGCGTGGAACCCTGCTTGAACAACATGAGTTTGGTTCACTTTAATTCCGTACTCATCTTCCTTAGCAAGGCCTAGCTGGCTAAAGTCACCCTGTAACCTATGACTGTGCCCACCGACAATAACACTGATTCCATCAACGTGTTTTGGCAGTTCCAAGTCCGCTTCGTAGCCCATATGACTGAGCAAAATGATTTTGTTAATCCCTGCTTTATGGATCTGTTCTACCGTGTTCTTGGCGGTTTCAATCGAATTAATAAAAGGCGTGTCCCAATCTGGGTTTGAGATATCCGCCATCTTATCTAAAGCTAACGAAAATATAGCAACGCTATCGTTACCTATTTGCTTCTCTATCCAATTGGCTGATTTGTTTTGTCCATCGAAGCTTACGATGGCCGGGTTATCTGATAGTCGATTCGTTTTTTCAAGCAGTTCATTGCTCAGATCCCAATTGCCCGCTAGCAACGGGAACTTGATTAGTTTAGCGAATTGAGCAACGGGTTCGTTACCCATGTCTAACTCATGATTGCCTAGAGCCATAGCATCTATTTGTAGCTCATTGAGCATAGTGGCGTTAGCTTCGCCTTTAAACAGTGAAAAATAGAGTGTGCCTTGAAAACAATCACCGGCGTGTAAAAATAAAAACTCTGAACCACTTTCACTCGCTTCACTTCGTAGTTGGTTGACACGTGTCTTTATACGGGCAAAACCACCAGCGCTGACAAATGGCGAAAGTGCTTTGCCGTCAACATCAATGGTAAGTTGTAATGAAGTGGGTTCGAAATAGGAATGGGTATCGTTAATGTGAGCTAGTCTTAATTTAGTTATTTTATTGTTTTTATCTGTCATATCTTCTCTCTCTTTTCACATTATCCTACCGTATTCCATATGACAGAATCATTATATTTCACACTTAATTTAAATATGTCGTTCTATATACATGGTTTTCTGAGAAGCTTGTCATTATTGAACAAGACTTAATCACAAACGAAGTTATGCTTTGGATTGTGACCTAAACGCCTGCTGACACACAAGTTTTCGATTATGCTTAAATTAACCACAGCGTAATGGAGCCACTCTATGAAGCTAGAGCGAATAGAAATTTCTGGTTTTCGCGGAATAAAACGTCTTTCTATTGCATTTGATGAATTAACCACACTTATTGGTGAGAATACCTGGGGCAAATCATCGTTACTTGACGCGCTGTCTGTCGCCCTACCGCCTGAAGGCCTCCCCTATAGCTTCGAGCTTACAGATTTTCATGTCGATTACTCAATTGCCCACCCACAGAGTCAGCACCTACAGATTGTTCTAAGCTTAGTGTCAACGGACAAGAATGAGATCAATTCCGGACGTTATAGGAAGATCAAACCGGTATGGGTACAAGATCCGCAAGGGACAAACCGAATCATCTACCGTCTTAGCGCCTCTAGAGACCAATACGATATCAAAACCAACTACACATTCCTCGATTTGGAAGGGAATCCAATCCCCCTGCACCATTCTGAAAAGCTTGCACAAGAGTTAATGACGCTCCACCCAGTGATCAGACTACGCGATTCAAGGCGATTCGAACGTCCAATCGCCGATGCTAAAGACGTGAATGCGCGTGTAGAGAAACGTATTGATAATACCTGTCGACGATTGATGGCGATTCCCGGCCATGTGAACAAAGGCGAGATGCGCAGTAGTCTTAATTCAATGAATGCGTTAGTTGAGCACTATTTCTCGTTTAAATCGAACTCACGTAAAAATCTGCGTAAGCAGCGTGACGGGATCTTCTTTAATGCATCTCCAGGCTCGAAAAGTATTTCTCAGGTTGTTGAGGAAACCAAAGACAAGCAGACTCGTTTATTGTTTATGGGCTTACTCAATGCTTATTTGCAAGCTAAAGGGCCGACAACGTTAAGACGTTGTGCTCGACCTCTTTTGATCATCGAAGATCCAGAAGGTCGACTCCACCCCACGCATCTATCTAGAGCATGGGGGTTGTTGCAGCTTTTACCAATGCAAAAAATCCTGACCACTAATAGTGGTGAATTGCTCGGGCAAGTACCTCTCGCGAGTATCCGTCGCTTGGTTCGACTTTCTGACCGAACGATCACAAAATACATTCCCGACCAAGGGTTAGGCAAAGATGAATTAAGACGCATCGGTTTCCACATCCGCTTCCATCGCTCTGGTGCACTTTTTGCTCGTTGTTGGCTGTTGGTTGAGGGAGAAACAGAAGTCTGGTTATTCAACGAATTAGCCAACCAATGCGGCTATAACCTCGCTGCTGAAGGTGTTCAAATCATTGAATTTGCGCAATCGGGGTTAAAGTCTCTGATCAAAGTAGCAAAAGCATTTGGTATCGATTGGCATGTGGTAACGGATGGCGACGCGGCGGGTAAGAAATATGCCGCAGCGGTGAAGGCTCAGCTGGACAACGATCAACAAAGACACCGACTTACCGAACTACCTGACCGAGACATAGAACACTACTTATACAACAATGGGTTTGAACCATTTTTTAAGAACATGGTGCGCATTCCATTAGACCACCCGATACCTGCCAAAAAGGTAGTGACTCGAGTTCTGAAAAAGTTTGCCAAGCCTGATCTCGCTCTAGCAATCGTCACTCACTGTGAGAGCCAAGGGATTGAAGGGATTCCTATATTACTACGATGGACCTTAAAACGTGTCGTCACAATGGCTAACGGTAATACATAAAAAAGCGGCATCTAATCATTAGATGCCGCGTATCAAAAATGCTGCTGATACAAATCAATCGGGGGTAATCCTAAACAACGTCGGTAATGTTGCTAGGATGAGCATCAAAGGCTAAGAGCGCGTCTGTAGACGTGCATTAGCCTGAGATTGAGTCGACTTTTGATGAACCCACATACCACTCGCTTTCATTAAGTAGCCGAAGATACCACCTAAGATCAAAGAAGGTATAACAAGTTTCCAATTACCATCTGCAGCGAATGTTGCACAAGAACCTATAAAGGTACCTGGAATGTAACCTAGCCAAGATTGTTTAGCTTGCACGCACATGAAGAACGCAACAACTGCAGTAATGACATAGCCGAGGATCTCAAGCGAGGCAAATTGCGAAGCATGAATAATCACCATCGCCCAAAATACACCACTCATATTTGTTATCAAACTTACTGATAGCCCTTTTAAGCCGTCATTTGGTGAAGCAAAATAGCTGGTACAGCCTAAGAAACCTGCCCAAGATAGCAGCCCTAAAGAGATAGCTACCCATCCCCATAATCCGGATAAAATGCCTGTAGTAAGTGAAATTGCGACAAGAGTGCTCATTACGCCTCGCTCAGTGTGTGGTTTCACACATCAAAAGTACAAGTGCGCATAATAGGTAAAATATCGACACCCAAGTAATACATTGATCACATTATCAAAGTAACAGAACATTAGGAGATCATAGTTATTGTGATGCAATCGATATTTCAACAGTTTTAGTAAATGCTAAAGAACCGATGGTTTACCTTTCATCATTCTAGCCCCCTCTCTTTTAATACACTCTACTAGCGGGTTTTCGACCATATCAGCGCGCCAAACAAACGAGAGCGTTCGTTCCATCGTAAGCTCAGGAACATTGAGTGCCACTAGCTGGCCGCTTTCAATTGAGCGTTCAACATCTAGATAAGGTAAACAGGTAAGATACTGGCCATTTTCCACCATACTGCGCAAGACAGGAACGTGTTCATATTCACGCCAGACATCTAAGTCTTCAATAAGATGGTGAATAGAACTATCAAATATCATTCTTGTACCGCTACCATGCTCTCTCAGCACCCAACGGGCTTGTTCAAGCTGTGCAAGGCTTACGGTTTCGTGGCGCGCAAACGGATGATGGGCTGCGGCAACTACCGTCAAATGATCTCGACACCACACCTCTTGGTTTAATCGGTTGTCGTCACAGCGACCTTCGATAATCCCGATGTCATATTTATAGTCAAGTACGCCCTGTAAAACGCTGTCAGTACTTTTCACTTTGAGTGAAATGCGCATCTCTGGAAATGAATTATCAATAATACTGATAAGGTCTGGCACTAAGTGTTCCGCTGGGGTTTGGCTTGCGCCTAGCTTTAAATGCCCACTTAATAAGTGTTGCTCGTAAAAACCCATTTCGATCTGCTGAGCATCTTGCAACAAGCGTTTTGCTTTTGGTCGTAACCACATTCCCCAGTGTGTAAGCGCCATTTGCTTGCCTTGCCTTTCAAATAAAGGTCTGCCGAGCATCTTTTCTAATTGAGCGAGCGACATACTGGTCGCCGATTGCGTTAACGCAAGCTTATCGGCAGCCAAACTTACACTTCCCGTATCAGCAACAGCATCAAAAACTGCGAGCTGTTTTAATGAATATCGCATAGCGCTCCTATCCTTGTTTCCAATATTGAGTTGTTGTCTGTAACACTCTGATCTCCCGCTTATTGCACTCCCAATAAGCAAGTCGTTTCATTTTACCTATCAAACTATCCTTATCAATATTTTTGATGTGGTTTTTAAAAATTATCAATTTTACCTGTAGTTGTCAGTTACCTATTCTGATTTGGCAGCGAACATTACCTCGCTGAATTTGTAAGGAGGTTTACTATGAAATTTGCATTTGGGAGTGGTTATGGCGTCAGCACAAACGAATAATCAATACTTTTCGCCCATCGAGATGATGGCTGAAGCTGAAAAATTTGCTCTCAGTAAAGCAAAGAAAAGCAGCGGAATGACGTTAAGTCTTGCCATTATGGCAGGCGCATTCATTGGTCTCGCGTTTTTGTTCTACATCACGGTGACAACCGGCAGTGCCGAAGCTGGATGGGGATTGAGCCGTTTAGCTGGCGGCCTTGCTTTTAGCATGGGGCTTATTCTTATTGTGATTTGCGGTGGAGAGTTATTTACCAGCTCTGTCCTATCAAGCATTTCATGGGCGAACAAACAAATTAGCTTTAGCAAGATGCTTTCTATTTGGAGCAAAGTTTACCTTGGTAACTTTATTGGAGCCATGCTGCTACTCGTTATCGTTTCTGCAGCTGGTCTGTATCAAATGGATCACGGCCAGTGGGGTCTCAATGCTCTAAACATCGCGCAACATAAATTGCACCATACTCCTGTTCAAGCTTTTGCTCTGGGCGTTCTGTGTAACTTACTGGTTTGTTTGGCTATATGGCTCACTTTCAGCAGTGCCAATGCGATGACAAAAGCAGCAATGACCATCATGCCAGTTGCGATGTTTGTTTCAAGTGGCTTTGAACACTGCGTCGCAAACATGTTTATGGTGCCGTTGGGTATCGTTATTCACAACTTCGCACCAGAAAGTTTCTGGCAGCAAATCGGAGTCGCGTCCACTCAATATGCTGACCTCAACATTCAACAATTTGTCTTCGCCAACCTTATTCCTGTCACGTTAGGAAACATCGTCGGCGGCTCTGTACTCGTCGGATTGGCTAACTGGGGAATCTATCGTCGCCCACAGTTAAAAGCGGCAAATGTACACGCAATCACTACAACAACTCAGATTAATTCGGCTAAGGAAATCACTATGAACAGCAACATTACTGCATCAGCAATCATGAACCAGCAACCTCTAGTACTACGTGCAGAAATGCCAACGTCAGTGGCGATCGATACTCTGCTAGACAACCATCAAGTCAGTGCTCCGGTTTGTGACGTTGAAGGTCGGTTAGTCGGGTTCTTCTCAGCACATGACGTCATGGTTGATCTTTGGTGCCAAGATTACATTCCAGCTCAAGACCAGAAAGTCGTCGACATTATGTCACGAGACGTTGTTGCCATCGATGCTAATGACAAGTTGGTCGATATTGCTGAGTTCTTATGCATTGATAAAGAACAGCTTTACCCAACGACTAGCATGGGGATTGCCACTCAGTTCACGACACTTTCTTTAGAAGAGCGTGCTAAAGCAATGAAAGTAAGTAAACCGCATGTGCTGCCAGTTTTGGATAACGGCGCATTAGTTGGTGTGATTTCACGTGAACATGTATTAGGTGCTCTTCGCCCTATCTATGGGGAGCGCGTGAGCGTTGTAGAACATCGCGAACTTGAATCAGCGTAAAGATAAAACCTCACAACGATATGGCTAGATTTTTGGTTAGGAAATAAGTCGCTTGACCAAAAAAGCCCCCAACGTAAGTTGGGGGCTATTTTGTCGTTAAGCAGTAAATGGATTACTTCTTGATACCTTCTACGTGTAGTTCCATATCAACGTAGCTTGATGCACCCATCACTGGAATATTGAAGTCTGCAAGTTCTAGACGAGTTGAGCCTAAGAAACCAGCACGTTCACCGCCCCAAGGGTCTTGACCTGCACCAATGAAGGTCGCATCAATAGTAATTGGCTTAGTTACACCGTGTAGGTTTAAGTCGCCATTAACTTCAAGCTTACCGTTACCTTTGTCGACAACACTTGTACTTGTGAAGGTCGCAGTAGAATACTTCGACGCATCGATAAAGTCTGAGCTGCGGATGTGCTTATCGCGCTCAGCATGGTTGGAGTCTAGACTCGTCGTATCTACATTCACTGTCACTTTTGATGCAGCAACGTTAGCTGGGTCGTAAGAAAATTCGCCATCAAATGTGTTAAAACGACCTTGAATGAAGCTGTAGCCTAGGTGACTAACTTTGAAGTTAACCGAAGCGTGAGCACCTTTTGTATCGATCATGTAATCCGCCGCGCTTGCACCAAATGGTAATGCCATTACCATTGCTAATCCGGTAGCAAATAACGTTTTTTTCATTTTGAAGCTCCTATCATTTTGCGTAGCGTGTTGTCTTTATTAATAAAGTGGTGTTTCAAAGCCGCAATAGCATGCACTGCAGCAATAATAATGAGTGCCCAAGCGGCGTAAAAGTGAACTTGTCCAGCAATGTCGGCTTGGTTTTCAAACAAGGCTCCTAACCCAGGAACAGTAAACCAAGTGAATACATCAATGCCTCGCCCATCTTCTGTAGAGATTAAGTACCCTGAGGCAAAGAGTGCCAAAAGTATCGCGTACATTCCTAAGTGAGCCAGCTTGGCACCAATGATCTCATAGGTGGCTCCGTCAGTTTTTGGTGACGCTGTCACTAGCTTCCAAAGAAGCCTAAATAGGGTCAAGCCCGCCAATAACAAACCGATTGATTTATGCCAATGTGGGGCGGTTCGATACCATTCACTGTAGTAAGACAAATCAACCATCCATAGACCTACAGCAAACAAACCTATTATCACTAATGCAGAGAGCCAATGAACGCCTCTTGCAACAAGGTTGTAGTTTTTTACTTCCGATTTCATCTGACAGTCCTAAAAGTTAATGACTCTTGTTTTAATTCAGAGTACATATCTCATCTTTCTTGCAACAGATTATTTACCATTCTTTACATAAGCGAAATGTCTTTGACTTGATTAAGTCGTTCGAAATTTTTGAAGGAACTTTTAAAACTCACTTTCTTGTTCTATTTCGTAGATTTCATCTGCGATATCAATAATTTTCCTTTCGATTATCGATCGCGCGTCAGACAGTCCTTTGTTGTAAAACGCAGCGCCAAATTTGCTAACAATGAAGTCAAAAAGAAAGTCTGCATCGAACTGCCCTATTTCAATATCAAGCTCTTCTTCTATATAGCTTTGAAGTTCTCTCGACATCGCCTGCTTTTGTTGTGATGTAAATTCAATCTTAGACATAAACCCTTCAAGTCCCTTATTATTTTGCCGATTAAGTGTAACGAAAGTTAACTAGCGCGTGTTAGGCTAGTATCGCATATTGCTCATTATGGAGAGATGGATCTTGTTATTGGATGTGCTGGTTCAAAGTGTTAATGAATTTCAGGCCGATTGTATGGCGTTGTGTGAAAAACATTATCCGACCATTCACAATAAAGGGATGAGTGAGCATCACTTGGGTCTCGCATTTGCTCGACGATTGTCGCGCACGCTCACAGAGTTTGGACACGATTATGAATACAAGCCTCTCGACAGCAATCCAAGTGCTGATTTCCCACACCACTATCGAGTTAGCTCTGAGATCGGAACCGTATGGGTACTCACCTCTCACTTAGTCAGCGCGGGACCATCATGTCGTAAAAAACTGTTCAGAACGATTGCTCAGTGGCAGGAAGAATATGGATATGCTGTTCAGCCCAACGATCTTTTGCTTCTGCTGACCGACCACTGGATTACTCGTAATAAGCAAAGCCGTGAGTTACTTCATTGGTGGACTGGTCAGCTACCCGATGAGATTGACGAATATCGCATTCAAGGAATAACACTTTATGAGAGCGAGTCGCTACTCGCACAGTCTCTAGAGCAACATTTCAGCATCAGCCCATACTTTGTAAAATTTACTCATCCACTAAAGAGAGCGACAGATAAGCAGCTTGTTAGAAAATACATCCAACTCTACTCGGTTATCCAACTAAGTTAATTAAACGCTTTGTCATAACACATTCACTGTTTTCTATCATACTAATAAGGGGATTGTGTCTGCCTAAGAGTATCGAGTGAAGACGTTAAAGCGCTATCAGTATGAAAGGTACGCAGTGCTGTGTAACCTTGCCTATCACCCCTTCCTTCGTCAAACCCAATATGGTTTTTCACCCAAGGGACAAAAAGTTATCTGTAATCGTTTTGGACAGCCAATGATTCGCGTGCTCTGGCATGAAGACAAAGAAGAGGCGATTGTTGTTATTAAAGGGTCACATAATCCTTATGATTGGCTGCTAAATCTCGCACTATGGCAGCGTTGTTGTCAGGAATTCGAACTCCCTTATTCTATACATGCTGGATATCACTTTTTACTTCGCCAAGAAAGTCAGCCTAAACGAAATAAACAACTAATAGGCACCAGTGTCATCGACAGGCTGTTCAATACTCTTGAAAAACTGGTTGCAGGTGGGAAACGTATTACGTTTACCGGCCATTCATCAGGTGGAGCTTTAGGCTGCGTACTCGCCGATAAGCTAGAGAGACAAAGCCCCAAAAGCATCAAACGTGTTGTTACCTTTGGCCAGCCCGCAATTGGGGGATATCAGTTTGGCAATCACTATCTTCTTTCTCATAAAACATATCGTATATGCTGTGATTTAGACATCGTCACTTTCCTTCCCCCTATACCTTATATCTATTCCCACGTTGGTAAGATGTTGTGGCTGTATAACGGAAAAATACACGAGAATACACCGACATGGCGCAGGCTATCATTATCAATCGTGTCTTGGGTGATGCGTCCCTTTTCTTACCACTTGATGTCTAAATATATTCGCAATAAAGATTTCTTTGATGAACGTTGATGAGAGCTTCGCCCAAAAATCTAGTGATTCAATGAGAGTTATGTTTTGTTACTTTTCAAAATAATATAACTTGAAAATAACCTTTGACGTTATTGATATTACAGCCATTAAAACTTACTGATAAATGGCAATGTATTGCTCGAATTCGAGCTCAGTTCAAAACTTTAGACGTCTAGAAGTAAAGAACCATTGACAGTATTGTGTCTATGTCAATATTATGTCAAAAGTTTGCACTATCCCATGCGGAATAATTTGTTTACACGATAGAGGTCGGTAGTACGTATGATTCTTTCCACTAAGCAACAGTTTGTGGATTGCCTTTCAATGAATGAGGATTCTCAATATATTGGTATCTATAAGAGCCTAACGCTCTACAGTGTATACCAGCCTATTTTCGATGCCGACGATAACATTATCGGAGTTGAAGCCCTTGTTCGCATTGAAGACTCTGTTAAAGGGACGATTAGACCCGATCAGTTTTTTCAAAGCCACCAAATCGATTTTGATGACAAGATCAATGTTGAGCGCCTAAGCAGAGTTATACACATCCGTAATTTTGCACGCTCACAGTACCGCCACCTTAACTTATTTCTTAATGTCTTACCTTCAGCAGGTGAATATCTCGCCTTAGAAAAAATCGATTCAAGCTTACTTTCTCAACGCTTAAAAGCCCTTAATATTGAAAACTCCCAGCTAGTAATGGAAGTCGTTGAGCTTGATGCGTCTAATGAAGATCACCTAAAACTTGCGATGAAAAAACTGTCTGAGTGTGATTTTAATATCGCTGTTGATGACTTTGGAGTTAATGCCTCAAATCGCCAGCGTGTTGAACGGTTAAAGCCAGATATTGTAAAGCTAGATCGTTCATTACTCATTTCTTACATGACAGGCGATCAATTTCCGTTATTGTCTGCTGTTAAACTTGCCAAGAATCTTAGTGCGAAAGTTGTCGTCGAAGGTATCGAAACTCAACAACACCTTGATGCTATGCGAAGCTTAGACATAGATTTTTTTCAAGGTTATTTTCTAGCGCTTCCAGAGCCATTACCTGCCATTTATGATGATGAAACGAACAATTTTAGTTCACTTGGCGACCCAAGCATCGTCTATCGTCAGTCGTATCTATAAAGCACGCCAAAAATCATTCACCGAAACAATAATTGATCTAGTTAATAGTTCTACAGCTCCAATTATCACGAACATTTACATCTTAAAAACGATTTAACTACACGATCTTATACGAGTATTAATACATTTATAGATTTTTTGTTCTAGATCATCAGAAGCTTAACTATCACTCGTGCCACAGCATAGAATTCTGTACATTCCTTTTCATAGTTTGAAACAGTTTCTTTATATTTTTAATATCTTGAGGAGATTTCTATGCTGGAACTCTTAATTGGCTTAGTCGTCACTGTTGCAGTCGGCTACTTCATTGTTAAAGGTTACAAACCCGCTGGAGTACTTTTGACGGCAGGTGTGTTGCTACTCATCCTTACTGGCTTAATCGGACACACAGTTCTCCCCGCTAAAGTCACATCAACCGGAAACATGTTTACCGATGCACTAGAGTACGTGAAATACATGCTTCAGTACCGCGGTGGCGGTCTTGGTATGCAAATCATGCTACTTTGTGGCTTTGCTTCTTACATGACGCATATTGGCGCTAACAATGTTGTGGTAAAACAGTTTTCTAAGCCGCTATCCTTCATCAAGTCTCCATATGTATTACTCGTTGCTGCTTACATCGTAGCCTGTTTGATGTCTCTTGCCGTAAGTTCAGCAACAGGCCTCGGCGTTCTCTTGATGGCAACGTTGTTCCCTATGATGACAGCAATGGGTATCTCACGCCCAGCTGCCGTCGCAGTCTGTGCTTCACCAGCTGCAATCATCCTTTCACCAACTTCTGGTGATGTGGTTATTGCCGCTGAAAAATCAGGCCTTGCACTAGATGTATTTGCTGTCCAAACCGTACTTCCAGTCTCTATCTGCGCAATCATCGTTATGTCGGCCGCGGCTTTCTTCTGGAATAAATATCTAGATAAGAAAGATAACTCTCCGATGGAACGCGTAGACGTTTCAGAGATTGAAGTGAATGCACCAGCGTTTTATGCGGTCCTACCGTTTCTACCAATCATCGGTGTTTTCTTATTTAACGGTCGCACTATCCCTGGTCTATCTTTAGACATTTACACGATCGTTGTTCTTTCAATCTTTATTGGTGCCTTGGTTAACTTTGTTGTTAAGCGTTTCGATGGACAAAAAACACTCGAGGATCTCGAATCCTGCTACCAAGGAATGGCGGATGCTTTCAAAGGCGTTGTAATGCTATTGGTTGCGGCAGGCGTATTTGCGCAAGGCTTGATGTCTATTGGTGCTATCGATAACTTACTTCACCTTGCTGAGACAGCTGGCGCAGGTGGTATTGCACTCATGCTTATCCTAACAGGCTTGACTGTAGCGGCAGCTATCGCGACAGGTTCAGGTAATGCACCTTTCTATGCATTCGTTGAACTAGCGCCTTCACTGGCTGCTAAAATGGGACTTAACCCAGCCTTCCTGATTATCCCAATGCTACAAGCGTCTAACTTGGGCCGTACTATTTCCCCAGTATCTGGGGTGATTGTTGCTACGTCTGGAATGGCGAAAATCAGCCCATTTGAAGTGGTAAAACGTACGTCAGTACCTGTACTTTGCGGTTTAGCAACGGTTATTGTTGGTACCCTAGTTCTTGTACCAATGTCAGCATAATTTACGAAATCTTTATAAGACAAGGGCGCTCAGTTGAGCGCCCTTTTTTGTATTTAGCATAAAGCTATTTAATTTCACCGTATCGCTCAAGATAGAGCACAGTTGCCGCTGTACGCGAAGGAACTTGCAGCTTTTTGAGCAAGCTCTTCATATGAACTTTAACGGTAGATTCAGAGATAAACAGTGTGTCGGCAATTTGCTTGTTTCTAAGCCCTTTCGCGACTTCTTTGAGTATCTGCATTTCGCGGTCAGTTAGCTCATCAAAAACCGTCGTGCTGTTTTCGCGCTCCGCTAAGTATTTAGCGACTTCTTTGCTGTAAGACTTGTTACCTTGTAACGAAGACTTTAATAACTCTATAAGCTCATCAGGTTCTGTATCTTTCAACAGGTAACCATCAGCACCAGCCTGCACAATCGCTTCGATATCTGCAGGGCTGTCTGAGACTGTCAAAATGACAATAGTCGCATCACAGTCATCAGCACGCAGAGCGTTTAAAGTGTCTAAACCTGACATCCCTTTCATATTTAAATCGAGTAAGATCAAGTCTGGCTTGTGTTCATGATTTTGAGCCACGGCTTCTGCACCATTACTGGCTTCAGCGACTACGTTAAACTCATCTTCAAAACTCAGTAATTGGTTGATACCGCGGCGCATTAATGGATGGTCGTCGACCAATAAAACTCTATACTCTGTCAATGTTTGAATCCTTTAATTTTGGATACTCTAAATATACTTCACAGCCTTGATCAGGATTAGTGGAGATACTCAACTCACCATTCAGCCGAGAGGCGCGCTCTTGCATGATGCTTAAACCGTAATGATTGGCTTTTTCTGTGGTTGAGTCAAAGCCAACGCCGTCATCACGAACCGCGACTTTGATATGGGTATCACTTTCGTTGCACTCTATTGTTATTGTCTTGGCATCTGCATGCTTGATCGCATTGGTTGTTGCCTCACGGATCAATTGCAGCAAATGTACTTGCTGATTCGTATCGAGCTCGATTGAAGAAAGCTCATTTGTTAATTTAATTTCAGCGTCTGTTTGATCAGATAGCTGTTCTGTCATTGTATGTAGCGCCGAGCCAAAACTGCCTTCTTTTATAGACAGTCTAAATGTTGTCAGCAGCTCTCTAAGCTGGGTGTATGCAGCCGACAGTCCAGTATCGAGCTCTGCAAGAACAGGCGTCGTCTTAGCAAGTTCTGGGGTTTCGGGCAGTTTCTTCATACCACGCTTCAAGATTGAGACTTGTATCTTCAAATACGAGAGCGCCTGAGCCAGCGAGTCATGAAGTTCTCGAGCGATCGTTGCACGCTCTTCCATCACTAATAATTGCTCAGCTTGCCTTTGAGCCTGATTGTAATATACCGCACGGGATAATATCTGTACAAAGTTGTCAATCAATGCTTGATCTGGGCACGGTAATGATACCTTCCAATACAAGGTTCCAAGTTCAATCCCGTCTAATGACAGAGTTTGACTTTGGCACTGCTTGGTGCATTTCTTACATCCATTACCTTCGGTCAATAAGATCGGCCTTTCTCCGGGCTCATTGATTTCTAAGCGTACTGACGTGATCCCTTCGAGGCTAACAATATGCTTCAATATTGCTGAGAAGTTATCTTGAGTGATTCGCGAAACCGTCAATTCTTGTGAAGATTGATAGAGAACACGCAACGAATCATTAGCGTGTTGGAGCTTTTGGGTTTTCTCATTGACGGCCTGCTCTAGCCCTCGATAAAGGCTTCCAAGATCTCTTGCCATCTTATTGAACGCTTTGGACAAGATACCCATTTCATTTTCACTGTCTATATTCAACTCGATATTGAAAGATCGAGATTGAATTTGCTCGCTCGCGATAACCAGAGAGTTTAACGGCTTAACGATGTGCTTACGGGTGTAATGGACGATAAAAATACTGATCAGTAAGACACCTCCTAGCCCTAAACCGCCGACCCAAGCTAAGGAAATGAGTTTCTTTTCTGAATAATCTTGAAGCTTAAAAACAAACGAATCGATCTGATTAACAAAGCCAGCAACCAAGACCAAATATCGGTCTCTCTCATTGCCTTTTAGTACATGCTTTAGCTCGTGCCAACGTACAATTAACCGATAGTAATCATGTGTAATATCTTCAGGCACAGCCCAATTCTGTAGCGCTTTCATCGAATCTGAGTAAATCGATCGTTCAAACTGAACAATATGCGTCGAATAGTCGACCGATTCAGACTGTATATCATGAGCAAGTCGATAACTCTGCATCCGCATAGAACCTGCAACATTCACTGCTTCCGCATCGTTCAAACTTGAAGCTAGAGTAAAAATTGCGAACCCGGTCGTAGTTACCGATAAGAGCAAAATTAGCACCATGGCTTTTGCAACCGTTGTGGTCACAGAGCTTTTCACATTTTTTAACACTCGAACAATACAACCTTAAATAGAAAACCTGCGATTAAATACTAAGCTTATTAGTAATTGTCGCGACAATATGTGATCACTTACGCGTAAGTTTGTTGATCTAAAACAATTTTAGTCGGCATTACCCCCAAGGGGGTATTTATACAAATATGTCAAAACCTACAATTCATGTAAGGATAAATTACAACTTATGAACAGTTATTTAGCCATAAAAACAACATCTAACAAACTTGGGTAAGAGAGTGGTAGACCTTACTAAAAGACGGCTATTTTCAAAACGTCTCGTTGACGATAACACTATTCGTCTACCTTGGCTTGTGAACAGTGCCGAATTTACTGACTTGTGCACACGTTGTGGTAAGTGCAGTGAAGTCTGTGAAACGAACATAATTATTAAAGGTGACGGTGGTTTTCCTCAAATCGATTTTTCTCGCGGCGAGTGCACATTTTGTTATCAGTGCGCTGATGTATGCCCAGAACCATTATTTGCCGATAAACAATCTTTACCTTGGAATGCTAAAGCTTCGATCAATGAGGCATGTTTAGCGAAGCAAAATGTCGAATGCCGAAGCTGTGGCGATATGTGTGACACCATGGCAATTAAGTTCAAACTAGAAATAGGCAAAGTCGCACAACCCAATTTAGAGCTTGATGAATGTACAGGATGCGGCGCTTGCGTAGCAGTTTGCCCTACTTCATCCATCAATGTGAGCAATTTAGTTTAATACGGAAGAAGTTTATGTCACTGAACGAAGTGCATATTTCGAGCTTAGTCGTGCATTGTTCGCCAGAACATCTCGATGAAGTGAAATCTCAAATTGAGCAGTATGACAATGCCGAGATCTATGGAGACAGCCCTGAGGGCAAAATCGTAGTGGTATTGGAAACTGAGAATCAAGGCTTTATCACCGACACGATCGAAACCATTAATAACCTCCCAAACGTGTTGAGTACGGCTTTGGTTTATCACCAAATCGAAACCGATCTCGACGACGAATCACAAAATAACAACACTGGAACTCAATATTCCCAAACCGAGGGTGAAGTATGAAGATGACAAGACGAGCGTTTGTTAAGGCAAACGCAGCAGCATCAGCGGCAGCAGTTGCGGGCATCACCTTGCCTGCGTCTGCAACGAATCTGATCGCTAGCTCAGACCAAACTAAAATCACATGGGACAAAGCACCTTGTCGTTTCTGTGGTACTGGCTGTTCAGTTCTTGTAGGTACGCAAAACGGCAAAGTCGTTGCGACACAAGGTGACCCTGAAGCACCTGTCAACAAAGGACTAAACTGTATCAAGGGCTACTTCCTGTCTAAAATCATGTACGGTCAAGATCGTTTGACCCAGCCACTTCTTCGCATGAAAGATGGTAAGTACGATAAAGATGGTGACTTCACTCCAGTTTCTTGGGATGTTGCTTTTGACACTATGGCAGACAAGTGGAAAGAAGCACTTAAGAAGCAAGGTCCTTCTGGTGTTGGTATGTTTGGTTCAGGCCAATGGACCGTAATGGAAGGCTATGCTGCTGCTAAAATGATGAAAGCAGGTTTCCGTTCAAACAACATCGACCCTAACGCACGTCACTGTATGGCATCTGCGGTAGGTGCTTTCATGCGTACGTTTGGTATCGATGAGCCAATGGGTTGTTATGATGACTTCGAAAATGCGGATTCATTCGTACTTTGGGGTTCTAACATGGCAGAAATGCACCCTGTACTTTGGACTCGTATTACCGACCGCCGTTTAAGCCACCCTCACGTTAAGGTAAACGTACTTTCTACGTACTACCACCGCTCTTTTGAATTGGCAGACGAAGGCTACATCTTTGAACCACAAACTGACCTTGTCATTGCTAACTATATCGCAAATTACATTATTGAAAATGATGCGGTTAACTGGGACTTCGTTAACAAGCACACCAACTTCAAACAAACAGCAACCGACATCGGTTATGGCCTGCGTGACGATGACCCACTACAAAAAGCAGCGGCGAACCCGAACTCAGGTAAGATGTCTTCGATCTCGTTTGATGAGTACAAGAAGTCAGTTGCTCCTTACACACTAGAGAAGTCTGCAGAGATGTCTGGTGTTTCTAAAGAAAAGCTACTAAGTCTTGCGAAGCAATACGCTGATCCAGATACCAAAGTAATGTCTCTTTGGACTATGGGTACTAACCAACACACCCGCGGGGTTTGGGTTAACAGCTTAATCTACAACCTGCACCTACTAACAGGTAAGATTTCAACTCCAGGTAACAGCCCATTCTCGTTAACTGGTCAGCCTTCGGCTTGTGGTACTGCTCGTGAAGTAGGTACGTTTGCACACCGCCTTCCTGCTGACATGGTGGTGGCTAACCCTAAACACCGTAAAGTAGCAGAGAAGATTTGGAACATCCCTGATGGTGTTATTCCACCTAAACCTGGCTACCACGCAGTTCTGCAAGACCGTATGTTAAAAGACGGCAAGCTTAACGCTTACTGGGTAATGTGTAACAACAACATGCAAGCGGGTCCAAACATCAATGGTGAACGTTTGCCGGGTTACCGTAATCCAGAAAACTTTATCGTTTGTTCTGACCCATACCCAACAGCGACAGCGCAAGCTGCCGACTTAGTCCTTCCGACAGCAATGTGGATTGAGAAAGAAGGTGCTTACGGTAACGCTGAACGTCGTACACAAGCTTGGTACCAACAAGTTGGTACGGTAGGAGAAGCGAAATCTGACTTATGGCAGGTAATGGAGTTCTCTAAACGCTTCAAGATGGAAGAAGTTTGGACTGAAGAGCAGCTTGCAAACGCGCCTCAGTACCGCGGAAAAACCATGTATGACATGCTGTTCGCAAACGGCGTTATCAATAAGTACCCAGTAGAAGAGGCTCGCGAGCTCAACGACGATGCTCACCACTTCGGTTACTACGTCCAGAAAGGTCTATTTGAAGAATATGCTACTTTCGGTCGTGGCAAAGCGCACGACTTGGCACCATATGATGTTTACCACCAAGTACGCGGTCTACGTTGGCCTGTTGTTGACGGTAAAGAGACGCTTTGGCGCTACAAAGAAGGCTCAGATCCGTATGCGAAAGCGGGTTCTGGTTGGGACTTCTACGGTAAGCCAGATGGTAAAGCGTGGATCATTTCAGCACCATACGAAGCGCCACCTGAGGTTCCAGATTCTGAATATGATATGTGGCTATGTACAGGCCGTGTTCTTGAGCACTGGCACACAGGTACAATGACTCGTCGTGTTCCAGAACTATACAAAGCGGTACCTGATGCAGTTGTTTATATGCACCCTGCCGATGCTAAAGCTCGCGGTGTTCGTCGTGGTGAAGAAGTTCTTATTGAGAATAAACGTGGTGAGGTTCGTGTCCGCGTAGAAACTCGCGGGCGTAACCGTCCACCTGAAGGCTTGGTATTTGTACCATTCTTTGACGCACGTATTTTAATTAACAAGTTGATTCTCGACGCGACTGATCCTCTGTCTAAACAGACAGACTTCAAAAAGTGTCCGGTTAAGATCACTAAGATCGCTTAATTATGAATGCGCTGACTGCCCTGCTTTGGGCAGTCAGAATCAAGAATTTAGCCATTAGGCGGAGAATGAATAATGAAGAAATTTCTAATTGCACTGTTATCGGTAGGTGCTCTAGTAAGTGGCGCTGCAGTAGCTGAACTTGAAAACCCAGGTGGTATTGGTGGTCTAGAGTCATTGCGTGGAGCAAGTGAACTTGAAGCAACACGTTCAGCTGATGATTTTAAAAAGTATCCTCGTGAGCAAGTTTTAGAGAGTAGCTTTGTTTACCAGCCACCTCTAATTCCACATAACATTCGTAGCTATGAAGTATCATTGAACGCGAACAAGTGTTTATCTTGCCATAGCTGGAAAAACGCCAAAGAGATGGGCGCGACCAAGATCAGCGTAACCCACTACGTTAACCGTGAAGATGCTGTACTTGCCGACATGTCTCCTCGTCGTTACTTCTGTCTTCAGTGTCACGTTCCTCAAGCAAACGCGAAACCTTTAATTGAGAACGATTTCAAGAGTGTGGATGCGCTTAAGTAATCACGTGAGTAAATAAGAGGTTATCTATGAAATTATTGAAAGCGTTTTGGAAGCGGTTAGCAAGCCCGAGTAAAGCAGCAGTAGGTGTGGTTTTATTCATGGGTTTTGCTGGCGGTCTTCTATTCTGGGGCGCATTTAACACGGGTATGGAAGCGACCAACTCTGAAGAGTTCTGTTCAGGTTGTCACGCTCCTATCGTTGCAGAAATTCAAGAAACAGTGCACTACTCTAACCGTTCTGGCGTACGCGCTATCTGTTCAGACTGTCACGTACCGCACGAATGGACAGATAAGATCGTACGTAAAGTTCAAGCGTCTAAAGAGCTGTTTGCACACTTTGTTACTAAGACTATTGATACACCGGAAAAATTCCAAGAGCGTCGTGCTCACCTTGCGGAACGCGAGTGGGCGCGCTTGAAAAAGAATGACTCTCTTGAATGTCGTAACTGTCACCAGTTCGAATACATGGATTTCTCCGAGCAAGGTTCAAGAAGTGCCAAACAGCACTCTACTGCCCTAGCATCTGGTGAGAAAACCTGTGTAGACTGCCACAAAGGCATCGCCCATAAACTACCAGATATGCATGGCATTGAAGGCTGGCAATAAGGAGCACTGAATAATGAGTACTTTAGAATCTATTATTTGGCATGTTCTTGGCTATAGCGCTATGCCTGTAATCATCTTGTCCGGCTTCGCGGTCGTTGCAGGCGTTTCGGTGTGGTTACTGTCGCTAGGAAAAGATAAAGAGGCTGAGTAGCCCACACAAATTTAGGGGGAGTAACCTCCCCCATAATATTCGGTTCAATTTTGCCTATTTTGTATCGAGCATAAAAAAGCCACCTTAGTTTTGCTAAGGTGGCTTTCTACTTTTAGTTGGTATTACTCTGGATAACCATTCGGGTTATTCGATTGCCAGCGCCAAGTATCTTCGGTCATTTGCTCTAAACTACGAACTGCTTGCCAATTAAGATCTTGCTTTGCTTTAGCCGGATCTGCCCAGCATTCAGCAATATCGCCCGGTCTACGTTCAACGACTTTATAAGCAACGGTTTTTCCCGATGCTTTTTCAAATGCTTTGACCATATCCAAAACACTAGATCCATTACCTGTTCCTAGGTTGTAGATGTGTAAACCTGAAGTTTGTCCAACTTTCTGTAAAGCAGCAATATGACCATCAGATAGATCCATAACGTGAATGTAGTCACGTACTCCAGTACCATCCGGTGTCGGGTAATCATCGCCAAATACAGATAGACACTCTCTGCGCCCTACTGCCACTTGCGAAACGAAAGGCATCAAGTTATTCGGAATGCCCTGAGGATCTTCACCTAACTCACCTGACGGATGTGATCCAACAGGATTAAAGTAGCGGAGCAAAGTAATACTCCAATCTGGGTTGGCCTTTTGGAAGTCGGTCAAGCACTCTTCAACCATAAGCTTACTGCGACCATAAGGATTGGTTGCACTTGTAGGAAAATCTTCACGAATAGGCACTGAAGCAGGGTCGCCATAAACCGTTGCTGAAGATGAGAACACCATTGTTTTCACGTTCGCTTCACGCATAGCGTCAATCAAAACAAGCGTTCCGTTGACGTTATTGTCGTAGTACTCCAGTGGTTTTTCCACCGACTCTCCTACGGCTTTCAATCCTGCAAAGTGAATAACCGCCTCTACACTATGTTTCTTCAATACTTCGACAAGCTGGGCTTTATCACGAATATCTCCATGGACGAAATCGAGTCTAGTTCCTGTGACTTTCTCGATTCGATCTAACACCGACTGCTTACTATTATATAGATTGTCGTAAATCACAGGAGTCATTCCTGCTTCAATCATCTGAATACAAGTGTGGCTACCTATATAACCCATTCCACCGGTTACTAAAACTTTCATGTCGCTAACCTTTTAAAAACATGCTCTTATACCAATTCAATTTACCTCTTAGCCAAAGTGGCTAGCTGACGTTTGTTTCGTTTTTCTCAAGATGGATAACATATTGCCCCTTTCCACTGGTTTTAGCATGATACATCGCCGTATCCGCCGCTTTTAACAACGCTTCAATATCAGATTCTCGCTGCTCGGTATATTGAACTCCTACGCTTGCTCCCACACTCAGAAACTGATTTCTATATTCTATACGTTGTTCTAAACGCTGAATGGCTTTACTTGCGAAGGACGTCGCTGCATCTTTGTCGATACAACTGATGACGACGACGAATTCGTCGCCAGAAAGCCTAGCAACGAGATCACCTTCATGGACGAGTGCAAGCAGTCGTTTAGCTACCTGCTTTAACACTTCATCTCCTGCATCATGACCATATGTATCATTAACAGATTTAAATCCATCGAGGTCAATATAGAGCAGTGCTAATCCACAGCAATTACGACGTTCCGTTTTTAACATTCCGTCAAGCACTCTATACAATTCAGTTCTATTGGCTAACCCGGTCAATGAATCATGGTGAGCAAGGTAGTCGAGCCTTTCCATTTCTTTGTCGCTTGACAGATCGCTCAACAGATAGACGAAATCATATTCATCTTGTTTTTCGCTACTCGCTATTCGCGATACTTTGACAAACAGCGGGACTTTCTTATGTCCGAGCTTGTGTTGCTCCCAGACTTCGCCTTGCCACTGACCATGTTTAACGACTGATTCCTTAATCACCGGCATAAGAGATTTGAATTGCTGCCAATCAAATATTTGATCAGGTCGTTTTCCCAATAAATCTTGCTGGGAATGACCAAGAAGCTTCGATACTGCAGGGTTAACCATCGTAATGGTGTCTAACTGGTTCGTAACTATAAGGCCATCCTTGCTATTCTCAAACACGCCTGCGGCGAGTCGTTGTCTCCTCTGTGCCGATTCCACTTCAGTCACATCTTGTATGGCAAATAGTACCTGCTCACCTTTACTCAACTGAGTAGCATTAACACACAAAAGTTGATGGTTTCCAAACACGTCGCGTATCCACAACTGCCTATCGGAGATTTCCGCATCCTTTTGTAGCGCTGTCGATATAATTGGTTGTCCACCATCGCCAAGCAACTCCGCAAGTCGCGCGCCTTTAAGATAAGCGGGAGTGCGACGAAAAATATCACAGGTTGCTGCGTTGAAATGCACAACTTCGCCAGTTGCATTCAACACGACTAGAGCATGCTTGACCGTTTCAATAACTTCATTAGCGAACGATTTTTCTTGTTCCAGTTTTTTCAATGTATTAGTAACTTGTACGTCGCGTTCATTTAATCGGTCTAACATGGTATTAAACGCTTGAACCAACCCACCTATCTCATCATCGGCGGCATGAGTTATGTTTAACGTTTCGCGTTTATTTTCGATGTAGGACCAAATTCCAGAACTCAACCTGTAGACGGGCCTAATAATGTACATTTCCACCATCAGGTAAAGGACAAGTGCTGACACGGCGAGTAACAACAAGTAGTTCATACTACTGGACATTGCGTCTAGATAAATGGCGTTAAGTGATTGTTTAGATAGCGTAATGCGCAAATGCGCGATCACATCTGAATCACTTTTAATGGGCACCAGTAAAAAGATATGCTCATCACTCATGGCATACCGATTGTTTCGAATCTCTGCTCTCTGCTTTTCCGTTGGTACTGGGGCGATCGCGCCCTGCTTCTCATACATCGCAAAAAGCTGGCCATCGGTCATATAAAGCTTTACCCGGACGACATCTTCATCGGCCGCAAAAGCAACCAATATTCTTTCTGCAGTGTTTTTGTCTCCTGCAAGAATAACGGTTTGGAGGCTATACGCGACACCAGTTGCCAAAACACCAGCTCTATTTAGGAGATTATCTTTTTGAGTGAGATAGGACTGAAGCAATGAATATCCCTGAGAAAAGACAAAAACAATCCCTGTAAAGAACACAATCGGTACAATTAGCTTACTCTTTAGAGATAAATGCCTAAATGGTATCAATCTAACTCCTGTACTCACTGACGATTAGAAAACGGCTTGGCTCCATTGCTATATGTATCTAGTAGCAACACTCTCTACAAACGATAGACACTTAGTTCATGGATAGCGCCCCGAATTGAACTGTTTTTATTAATTATTCACCAAATAATGAGTTTGATCACTGTTTAGCAAAAGTAATTGAAACATCTTAGTAGATGATTTAAATAAGGAAATTTTTCGTCAATGGAAAAACGTTCGATCTGTCTTAATTGTGATATGGGGGAAAGTTTCGGCGCTTGGAAAATGGGTGCCGATGAATCTGTAATGCCCCATATCCACATGGCGAATATCGCTTGTGGCTTTCATGCATCTGATCCGCAAGTGATGAATGAAACGATAAAGCTTGCCATCAAGTACGATGTTCAAATTGGCGCTCATCCTAGTTACCCTGATTTACAAGGATTTGGTCGGCGCAGTATGAATCTGGCTCCCGATGAAATCACTAATATGTTGATCTATCAGATTGGAGCCCTAAAAGGGCTCGCGGATAGCCACAACAAAGACCTTAGCTATGTGAAACCTCATGGTGCTCTCTACAATGATATGCTTAAAGACCTTTCTATTTTCGAGTCTGTTGTAGATGCGGTATCAAGCTTTGGCTTACCACTAATGACACTTGCCGTCGCTGACACCCAACCTTACCTAGATATCGCAGATCGCTACGATGTTCCCTTGTTGTTTGAAGCATTTGCAGACCGCAGTTATTTGGCGAATGGATTTTTGGCTCCGCGTGGACAAGATAAAGCCGTGTTAACGAGTCACGAAGATATTCTGAGTCAGGTTTTACAAATTGCACGTTACGGAAAAGTCCGAACTATTGATGGATTTTCTATCCCACTTGAAGCCGATACCATTTGTGTCCACGGCGATAATCAAGAAGGTGTCGCTATGATTAAACAGATTAGATCTCTGCTTGATAAGGAGAATCACAATCCATGATTATCGATACCTCTATCGACCCCGTCGCGGAGTGTTCAATTTTGATCCGCTTTCATAGCGAACCCAATGATCACCTATCTTGGGTTATAGGCGAAATTAGCCAATATCTCACCAATCAACTCGGTACTTGGGTAATGAATGTAACCCCATCTTTTGATTCAATTCTTGTTGACTACCTTCCACACCGCATTTCTATTTTTGAGTTCGTCCCTTATCTCGAAAAATTAGTAACTCAAGCGCTACTCAACATGCCAGAAGCACATGTTTCTGAAGTCATTGAGTTACCTGTTTATTACGATCTTTCCGTCGGCCCTGACCTAAAAGATTACGTAGAATCAGGCCACTCCATCGAATCCGTCATCAAAGCGCACTCGGAAACGGAATATACCGTTGGAGCAATAGGATTTACCGCAGGGTTCGCATTTCTCTCTGACGTTGCAGAAACCATTAGACGACCTAGAAAGCCGACCCCAAGAGTAACCGTGCCTAAAGGTAGCGTTGCCATCGCCAACAATCAAACCGCCGTGTACCCAAGTGAAACACCTGGAGGTTGGAATATCATCGGCAATTGTCCTGTTGAACTTTATCACCCAACAAGCGCTAAAATTCTGCCCTTTTCTATAGGGACCAGAATTAAATTCAAAGCGATTAACCAGAAAGAGTTTCTAAAGCTTGGCGGAACAATCAGTGAGGGGTGGCAATGACAATTGAAAACTATATTGAAGTGGTTAAACCCGGACAACAGACGCTTATTCAAGACTTTGGCCGGTTTGGTTTGGCACATTTTGGTATTGCTCAAGGAGGCCCTGTAGATGATTACGCCTACAGCTGGACAAACCATCTTCTGGGTAATACCATCAACATGCCAACGCTTGAGATCACCTTAGGTCAAGCAGAGTTTTTGATCCATCATTCTTGCGAGCTTGCCATAGCTGGAGGCGATTTAAATGCAAAGTTAGATGGAATAAGTATTGAAAACTGGTCTACATTTCGTGCCTTAAAAGGACAAACAATCACTTTTGGCCTTCCGCGTAACGGTCTAAGAGCCTACCTAGCCGTTAAAGGAGGATTTGATGTACCGACTCAACTCGGTAGCTCTGCTGCTGTAGAGCGAGATCAATTAGGTGGGCTAAAAAGTGGAACCTCACTACAAGTTGGTGATGTTTTACCTTTTAGCCAACACACTATGTCATCAAACTCTGTACAGATGACCTTCAGATATAAGCCTGACTATAACTTGCCGTTAGAACTGCGTGTCATTGAGGGCTATCAAGTGAATGATTTTTCGCGAGACGCCGTTAATTCACTGTACGCACAAGAGTTTGAAGTGAGCCAACTCGTTAATAGGATGGGATATCGGCTCTCAGGAGCAACAGTGAAGGCGCCCAACAAAGAGTATCTGAGTGAAGGGATTGCACTTGGCTCGATTCAAGTAACGCCAAATGGAGAACCAATAGTCTTGTTAAATGACAGACAAACTATTGGTGGTTATCCGAAAATTGGCTGTGTTGCCCGCATAGATTTGCCACGGCTAGCACAGGCAAAACCAGGACAAAAAGTGAAATTCGTTCGTGGTGATTTACTTGGTTTACAAGACGTATGGGGACAGTGGGCTCGATTTTTTGGCTATTAGGGCGATTTTATCGCCCCTCTCTAGCTCAAACTACCGTAGTACTTAGCTAATTGCTCTGGGTACGCCCTCTCTGTAGCGAGCTCTCTCGCTTTTGCTTCTATATTCTCAGCCGACAAGCTCATTGTCACTGGGTGAAGCGATTCAATATTGTTATCTTGGTAGTCATGTAATCGCCACTCCTTCACCAATTTAATCGCTGCTTCATAGGCAGACGATCCTTTTACCACTTCAACCCTAGCGTAATGCTCACCTTCAAAAGTGACATCCGCAGCTCTGAGGGTGTCGTCTCTTCCCGGTATCTGCTGTGCGCCAAACAGTGGCGTGCCATGTTCTTTTGCTTGCTGGTAATCTGGGATAAATCGCGCCATATGAGCGATAGCCTTTCGACTTCTCTCGACAATGACCTCTTGATTCCAGCCTTTCTGAATTTTGCGCTTCAATCGTAAAGGTAAATGCGGTTGTGATGTCGATTCATTCGACGCGACTAAGCCATCATCAAATAAAGTGATATCTTTCGTCATGCCATGTAACTGAAACACGCCATCGGGATAAGGAGTGAGCTGCGCCATTCCATTTGGCGTTCCCCTCGGTCCGTGGAAAATTACTTCAGGCCAAAGCTCGTTGCATTCGGCCCAACGAGTGACATAAGCAGCTTTAAACTCGACCAATCTTTCACGTGGTTTATTCGCTAAGTCGTCGATAGAACCTGTCTCATAACCACAGGCGTTAACAAGGAAATCGAACTCTAAGAATTGCGTGTGCTCACCTTGACTAACACACTCAATCATCCAACTGTCAGAACGCTCTTCTACCCCTATTACCTGTGTATTAGTCATCAAGGTACAGTTTGGAATCGCTTCTAAGGCCAAAGTCGCAGATGCAGCAATACGGAACACGCTCCATCCATGCTCCTCCACAGCAACAACAGGGAACTTAAGCGCATCTAAATCAGTATGTTTTGCGAAAGGAATCATCCACTCGTCGATCGTTTTTGGTTGAGGCGGTTGTTTTTGCTCAATCAGTTCATCCAAATCTTCGCGACTGTAGAATTTGTAATAGTCACTAGGCTCACCTAACACTTTGTTCGCTGGATCTTCAGCGACTAATTCTGCATAGCAAGATTGAATGGTAATGAGCCTTTCATACAACTCTTCAGGACTACCGCCATCGGAATATGGCACCGCAATTACGGTCGGTCTGCGATTGATCGTCTGTGGATAAAGACGTGCAGTATCTATAGATTGCTTAAGCAACTCAATACACTGTTCAGTAGAAATCTCTCTGTACAAATTTCCACCAGCATGAAGATGACATATTGGAGGGCCGCTGATCAGCCCATTTCCCTTTTCAATAAGGTGGACACTTAAACCTAGTTCGGCCATGTGAACTGCAGCCGTAGCTCCAGCAATACCGCCGCCAATAATTGCAATTTTAGGTGAACTTTTCGTTTGGGTCTTAGAGAGCATTTATATGGCTAATTCATTCATTCTAAGTGCATTTTACTGGTAATACTAAATGAATAAAATCACAAATTTTTCATGGAGAAATTATGACGTTTTTTCGAAAAAAAAATGAAAAAAACTGCTTGACTCAAAAATGGAGAAGTTACAAATAATCACTTTTGTGAATAACAAATCTTTGCTGAGCTACGCGTGCTCGGGGCTGAGAGAAAATTGAAGTTATCTACAGGCCAAGTTATCCCAAACTTTATCCACTGTTTTTGTGGATAACTGAATATCTTGACCTGCGTAATTTCAGCTAAACGCTTTATTGATAGGGGTTAAGAGACGTTTTATCAAACTGTTCACAACTAAAGCAAGTGTGAAAAAAGTACCAATTGGTAGTAGTAACCAGAGCATCCAGTGTATCTGTGGTTGAAGCTCAAATCCGAATAACATTATGGCGCCCACAACGAATTCTGAGCCGACAATCGCGATAACACCAGCGACAAGCGCCATTAAACCATATTCGGCCCAGATGGTTTGTTCTACCCTCTTTTTACTTGCCCCCAACGTACGATAAAGCTGAATTTCTTCTTGACGTTGACCTAGGCTCAATCGAAGCAAAGTGAATATCAGTAGAAGACCCGATAGAACACCAATACCAGCAAGAAGTGTAATAGACCAGACAATCTGCCCTAACAGTTCCTGAATTTTTGCTCCCATCACTCTTATGTCCATTAAACTGACGGTTGGATGTTGACGTGATAGCTGATTGAGGAGAGGGTCATGCTCGTCTTCGACTTTAAAACTCACTAAATATGTCGCTGGAATATTCTCTAGAACATCAGGCGTAAAGATAAAGTAGAAATTTGGCTTCATATCCCGCCACTCTACATGCCTAATAGAATTAACTTGCGCTTTAACTTCAATACTATTGATAACAAATTCAAGTTCGTCACCAATACTCAAACCTAAGTCATTTGCGACATCTGCTTCTACTGAAACACCATGGCTTTGAGTCCACTCTCCTGATAGCACTTGATTATGCTCTGGAATACCGGTTGCAAAAGTGAAGTTAATTTCACGCCTTAACGCATTACTACCTTCTTCTCCCTTAGCTCTACTTTTTGCATCAACGCCGTTAATGTTCACAACACGGCCTCGAATAATTGGGTAGTCTTCTGAACGCGAGATCCCTGCATCATCAAGAACTTTTAGATAAGCGTCTTTTTCATAAGGGGCGATATTCAGAGCAAACGCGTTAGGCGCATCTTTGGGCAAAGTACGCTGCCAATCAGTCAGTAGGTCTGTTCTAACAAGCCACATGGTGGAAAGCAGCATTAAAGAAAGCGCGAGTGCCCCAAATTGGATTCCTGTTGCCATTGTTGACCGATTAATCCTGCTTAACGCCAATTTTAGCGCTGCGTTAAGTGGGATTTTACCTAGAGCGCGAGTAACCAACACACTGACAAAGGCCAATATTACAAATAACGCAACGATACCGCCTAACACGATCCATACTAACAGGTTGTCATAATAGGCTAGGAGCATGGGAATGATGGGAGCCAACACCAACCAGTACCTGCCCTTTGAAGCTTTGGATTCTGCTTGAGGTTGCATGACGTTCACCGCACTGACATTCGTTAACCCCACCAGTGGAATCCCTAACGCAGGAATAGCGATTAGAACACTGGTAAAAACAGAAATGATGATCGGTTTCAAACCATAGGTCGGCAATGGGTTAGGTAGCAATTCGACAAGTGGAATACGCAATAGGTACTCAAGTACGACGCCTAAAGAAACACCAAGCATAACAGCCGCAATCAGTAAGATAGACACTTGAGTCAACAACCAGCGTACTATCCATTTTTTACTCGCGCCTAAACTCTTTAGCATGGCTATTGTTTTGCGGCGTGTTGTCACGTAGTGCTGACAGGTTAACACTAAGGTTGTCGCCGCCATGATCACCACAATGGCGACCGTCAGTGATAAATACTGCTCGGTACGCTGAAAAACTTCGTTAGTACGACTTGCGCTATTTTGATCTCTCCAGCGATCACTTGGCGTTAGCTCTATATTGGATTTTAAACGTTCGATATTTGCTTCATCACCATTAATGAACTTACTGTAGCGAACACGACTGCCTAACTGCACCGCTCCCGTGCGCTCGATGTCATCGCTGTGAATAAACGCTGAAGGCATCTGTTGAAAAGGATTAAAACTCAGCCCAGGCTCTTCCACTATTCGCCCTGTAACTATGAAATCAGCATCACCAAGAGTGACCGCGTCACCTATAGAAACACTCAGCTGCGAAAACAGTCGTTCATCGAGCCAAAGTTCGCCTTGCTTAACATGGCTGTAGTTTTGCTCGTCATCGGAGAGCACCATCTCTCCTTGCAACGGATAAAGACTATCGACCGCTTTGACCGTGATAAGCTTCATGCCGTTATCACTAAACGCCATGGTTCCGAAACGGGTTTGTGAGGATGTTGTAAGCTTATTTTCTACAGCGAGCGTCTCAAATGACTCACTAATCGGGTTCGATGATATAAATACCGTGTCCGCAGTTAGCGCCTGTTTCCCCTGTTTAACAACAACCTGCTCCATTCGCTCTGCTAACGCTGTTAACGCGAAAATACAGGCAATGATCAGGATTAGAGCGATAGTGACAGGCCAAAGTTGCCCTTGCCTAATCTCACTAACGCTCCATTTAACTAACCGCCTATTCAAAGAGGCAGAAGCTGAATCAGACATGGTTAATCCTCCAACTTGCCAGCTTTCATCTTAAAGGTTCGATCACAGCGCTCAGCTAATTTTGAATCATGTGTAACCAACACGAGTGTCGTACCATGCTCTTTGTTAAGAGAAAACAACAGTTCCACGACTGTTGATGCGGTTTGTTGATCTAAATTGCCCGTAGGTTCATCGGCAAATAGTATTTTAGGCTGAATCATAAATGCACGTGCCAACGCAACACGTTGCTGCTCCCCACCTGAAAGTTGAGAAGGAGAATGATGAATACGGCTGCCAAGGCCAACAGATTCTAACAAACTGATTGCTCGTGCCTTGTCTTCCGGCTCTCCTTTCAGTAAACAGGGCAAGGTGACATTGTCTAGCGCAGACAGACTAGGAATAAGAAGAAAGCTTTGAAAGACAAATCCGACAGACTCACTGCGTATAGCCGCACGCTCTTCGTCCGTAAGACTATGAAGTGGCTTACCTAAAAGATCCACTTCCCCTTGTGTCGGCGTATCTAATCCTGCTAGCAGAGTCATCAGTGTCGATTTTCCTGCCCCAGAGGTACCAACAATCGCGACACTCTCCCCTTCTTTGATGTCTATATTTACATTATCAAGGATTGTTAATTGTTCTTGTTTGGTAGAGACTACTTTAGACAATGATTGTGCTTTGATTACGGATGTTTGCATGTTTCGACTACTTTCCCTTGTTCTTATGATTTTGTCTGTAAGTCCTGCTTACAGCAAAACCCTTATGATTCTAGGTGACAGCTTAAGCGCTGGTTATCAAATGCCTATTGAACAGGCTTGGCCTTCTCTTCTTACGGATGACCTTGCCAAAAGCGGTCAACAAGTATCGGTCATCAATGCCAGTATCTCTGGTGATACCACTGGCAATGGTCTGGCACGGCTTCCTCATTTACTTCATCAACATAACCCAGAATATGTCCTCATAGAGTTAGGTGCTAATGATGGTTTACGTGGCTTTCCAACCGGCATTGTCCAAAAGAACCTATCTGACATGATCACTATGATTCGAGATTCAGATGCAACACCACTGCTTATGCAAATTCATATTTTGCCTAATTATGGAAAACGCTACACCGAAGCGTTTGCCTCTGTCTACCCGAAAGTATCACAAAACCTTGATGTACCTCTGCTGCCCTTTTTCCTTGAAGGCGTCATCATTAAGCCTGAATGGATGATGTCAGATGGTTTGCACCCTAAGCCAGAAGCTCAACCATGGATTTCAAATTTTGTTGCAGATGAGTTAATAAATCACTTCTAATTGCTTCAGCTCAATAAACTTTACAAAGCTTTACGCTAGCTTGGGTTAGTTGCCAATCGTTGGCTAAAGGAGACCGTATGATTATTGAGCCCATCATTGATGGTGTTGTCGCGCGTAGTGCCCACCCGCTTGGCTGCGCGCAATATGTATCCAATCAAATCGAATATGTAAAGTCTGCCAATCCAATTGAGCAAGGTCCGAAAAGAGTGCTCATTATCGGCGGCTCTTCAGGCCTTGGTTTGGCGGCCAGAATCGCCCTCACTTTCGGCGGGGCAAAAGCTGACACCATCAGTGTCTCATTTGAAAAGTCACCGTCTGACCAAAGTTCCGGTTCCGCGGGATTCTACAACAACTTCTATTTTAAGAAGTTTGCCGAGCAAGAAGATAAACTCGCCATCAATATCCACGGTGATGCATTTTCGACACAGGTCAAAGATGACGTAATTGAAGCGATTGAAACCTATTTCGAAGGAGAAGTAGACCTCGTCATATACAGTTTAGCCAGTGGTGTTAGACCTAACCCTGAGACAGGTGAACTATGGCGTTCCGCTATAAAACCCATTGGCGAAGAGGTAACAGGCGATACACTGCTATTAGAATCGGATAAATGGCATCAAACAACGCTTCCAGCGGCAACAGAACAAGAAGCTTTGTCGACGTTAAAGGTCATGGGTGGTGAAGATTGGGAAGATTGGATTAACGCCTTGATCAACTCAGAGTCAATTGCACAGGGTTGTAAAACTATTGCGTTTTCGTACGTAGGGCCTGAGTGTACTCACCCTATTTACCTCGACGGTACGCTAGGAAGGGCTAAAATCGACCTACACCAAACCAGCCATTCGTTAAATCTCAAACTCGCTAACTATGGTGGAGGAGCCTATGCCACTGTGTGTAAAGCTTTGGTGACCAAAGCGAGTGTTTTTATCCCTGCACTTAGCCCTTATATCATTGCGCTTTACAAAGTCATGAAAGAACAAGGAACGCATGAGGGCTGCATCGAGCAAATGCAGCGTCTTTTTGCTACAAAACTTTATCATTCAGGTCCACCCCCTGTTGATTGTGAACGCTTGATTAGAATGGATGACTGGGAGTTAGATCCAACCACGCAACAACGCGTGACTGAACTGCTCGAAATACTGAATGAATCAAACTTTAAACAACTTGCCGACTATGATGGGTTTAAGCAAGAGTTTCTCAATTTGAATGGATTTGGTTACGAACATATTAACTATTTAAACGATATAGATATTGACAATTACATCAAATAAACTTGTTGTTTAAAAACGACCTCTCATTTATGAGACAAGCATATAGACAGAGCCTTAAACAACCGTTTAGGGCTTTTTTTTAGCGGATCCATGATGCATGCTAACTCTCAAGTTTGCGTCAATTACTTAATCTTTGTTTCAATGACTGTTTCTACGACTATTATTAAAGAGAGCAAGGAATGCTCGGATTGGTACACTAGCCCACAGGGATCAAATATGTCTAAGTTGAATACAGGGACGATTACTATTCCTGAAGACATGAGTGATAATTGGCAAACCATCGTCAATCTACTCGCAGAGATAGTTAACGTTCCTGCAGCATTGATTATGAGGATACATAAAGAGCATATTGAAGTATTCTCAGCAAATAATAATCGCACACACCCTTACAATGTCAGTGATAGTGAAAAGCTAGGGCAAGGTTTGTACTGCGAAACTGTTGTAAACAGTAATAGGCAGCTTGTTGTCCCCAACGCCTCTGCTGACGAAAAGTGGCGTAACAATCCAGATATGAAATTTGGATTACTTGCTTATTGCGGCTTACCCGTACGTTGGCCAAATGGTGATATGTTCGGCACGATTTGTGTTTTGGATGATCGAGAAAACCCGTTTGGCGACACATACCAACAACTACTGGTCTCCTTTCGAGACTCAGTGGAAGCTCAACTAAAAACACTTTATCAAAATCACTATTTGCAACAGCTAAATCTGGAGCTTGAATCTAGGGTCAGCACTCGCACTCAAGATCTCGTCGATCTGAACTATTCTCTCAACTTAGAAATCGACAAACGCCGTGCCGCTGAACGTAAAGTTCGTTATCAACAATTGCATGACCTAGGTACAGGCTTTTTGAATAGAAGTGCTTTGGAGTCAGAAACACAACAACTGCTCGACACCTTACCTTTAGAAGCTCATCTAGACGACCATTTTAAAATCGGCCTTTTACACATCGGTTTTACTAACGGACGCCGAATTCAAGCTAAATATGGTTATGGAGCTTGGGAAGATGTCCTTAAGGAATTCCGTCAGCGACTCACTCATCACACCGAGTTGAACGTCATCACAGCCAGACCATCATCGACAGATTTAGCGTTTGTTTTCAGAACCCATCATTACGAAAGTGATATCAATACCTTGTGTCGAGAACTTGTCGAAGTGAGTCAAACTGAATTCATCGTAGAAGGCGAACACCTGCACTTGCATAGTTATATTGGTGTGGCAAGTTCTGACGACACCCATTCCGCAAAGTCATTGCTTAAGTATGCGGCCGAAGCAATGCAATCATGCAAAGATTCCGGGCATAAATTTAGTTTCTATTCGCAAGATATTTCAGACACCCAAAAAAACATCAGCCAGCTTGAGAGTTACTTACTACAAGCGGTCCGAAATGATGACTTATTGCTCTATTTCCAACCAAAAGTGTCGCCGCTGACTCATCGTTGGATTGGTGCTGAGGCCCTACTTCGTTGGCGTCACCCCATTCTTGGCGATATTTCAAATGAAACATTGATACATTTGGCCGAACAGAATGGTCTAATTTTTGAAGTCGGAAGCTTTGTCCTTCGTTCTGCAATACAGAAAGCAGCTGAATGGGCGAATTATGTCAACGATTTTGTCATCAGTGTCAACGTTTCAGCTGTGCAACTTCAGAGCCCACAGTTTGTTAATCAGGTACAAGATTTGTTGGTTGCTTACCAACTACCAGCACGCTATTTAGAACTGGAAGTGACAGAAAGCGGCTTAATCGCGGATGAGATAGTGGCACGTAATACACTGATTTCCCTTAGCGATCTAGGCGTGACATTGTCACTTGATGACTTTGGTACTGGTTATGCGTCATTTAATTATCTTAAGAAATTTCCATTTGATGCTATCAAGGTTGATAAAAGCTTTGTACATCAGTTGTCACACAGTGATGAAGATAAAGAAATCGTCCGCTCTATTATTTCAATCGCCAAAAAGCTTAACCTTAAAGTCACAGTTGAAGGCATCGAAAACAGCGAGCATGAGTCCTTTATACTGGCTGAAGGCTGCGACATCGGTCAGGGCTTCTTATATGGTAAGCCAATGCCATATGATGAGTTTGAAGCCCACCTACTAAATCAAAATAATTTATCTCCCAAGTACTCATACTCCTAGTAAGCTCACAATCACTTTACTCTGAGACGAGCGATTTCTATAATCCTCGTCTTTCCTGTTTCCACAATAGAGATCAATATGGATCAACTCTCCGCTGCACTGAAAAAAATAGAAAAGCAAAACTACCATGCCTACCAACAGATCAAAGGCCAGTATGATTTTGGCGACTATACATTCCATATTGATTATGTTCAGGGGGATCCATACGCCTCTGCATCACGTGTTCGTGCCATTCGTCCTTGGTCAGTCACAGGATTAGCTTGGCTACGTGATACATCCCCTTCATATCAAATTGCAGCCCGCGATTTTATTGCGCGAAGCTTTGCTCAGTTTGCCAAACAAGAAGCGAGCATCAGCATTGCACTGACAGGCCAAACAGTGCTGGATAACACCGCCGTGTTGTTTACCGAAGAAGGTATTGAGCTGAGGTTTAGAATCAACTTACCAGCAGAAGGTCGCTCAGTGCTCGGTAAAAAAACTGACAACATACTGACCTTCCATCTACCTAAATTTATTCGCAAAGCGACGCTGGAACGCGAACTCGATCAACAAGCGCTGATCAAGCACTGCCAAGTGATTGAAGATCAAGCAGCTCTACGTAGCCAGTTAGAAAGCATGGGGCTGCTTGCGTTTGTCGGTAACGGTTCTGTCTTACCTCGAATTTCAGGAAACTGTGACTTGCCGATGAAAGAGGCAGTTGAATTTGTCGCACCTCAAGCACTTGAAGTGACTTTAACCACCCCGAACAGCGGTGAAGTTAAAGGTTTAGGTATTCCTAAAGGAATCACGTTAATCGTCGGCGGTGGCTTTCACGGTAAATCAACCTTGCTCAACGCCATTGAGCGTTCAATTTACGATCACATCCCGGGTGATGGCCGTGAGCGCGTGGTAACGAACACGCTCGCTATGAAGATAAAAGCGGAAGATGGCCGCTGTGTCCATTCGCTTAATCTATCTAATTACATCAACCATCTGCCAATGGGTAAGAATACTTCAGATTTTTCTACCCAAGACGCTTCGGGTTCTACATCACAAGCCGCTTGGCTGCAGGAGTCCATTGAGTCCGGCGCTAAGGCCATTTTGATTGATGAAGATACTTCAGCAACGAACTTTATGATTCGAGATGAGCGCATGCAGGCGTTAGTGAGTAAGGGTGATGAACCAATTACTCCTTTGGTAGACCGTATTGCACAACTTAATGAACAACTCGATATTTCAACCATCGTCGTCATGGGCGGCTCTGGTGACTACTTAGATGTTGCTGACACTGTCATTCAAATGCATGACTACCAAGCAATCGATGTGACGGAAAAAGCCAAACAAGTCGTCCAATTACACCCGACACAAAGACAAAATGAAAGTGAATCTAATCTTGAGTCATTCCGCCCGCGAGGATTTAACTGTGCCGCGCTACAGAAAATATTGAGCGAAGGTAAATTCAGAATCGCCGCCAAAGGACGAGACTCATTAAGATTTGGTAAAGAGTACACTGATTTAGCGGCCTTGGAACAATTAGAATCAAATAACGAACTCAATGCCGTTGGCTGGGTTTGGTTTCAATTCGCTCAGCAACCTGGTTGGTCTAAGCTTCCAGCCAAAGATATTGAACGCTACTTAAGTGACGATTGGTACACAACCATGCCAAATCAAGGTGACTTAGCCAAACCGCGCGTACTTGATGTTCTAGCGGCCCTCAATCGCATGCGTAAGTCTCAATTTCGACCTTCCAAATGAGGTTAAAACTGTAAACTGATGTATAAAGCGCCTATTGATTGGGCGCTTTTCTTTTCTAACTACTATGAACTTCACTATTACCACTTCAAATCTCATTCTTCGCGACTTCACTCCATCAGATGTAAAACATTATGTCGACCAATGCCAAGCTCCTAAATACCAACGCTATTACAACGAAGATGATTGCTCAGTAGAAAAAAGTACCCTACTTGCAAATATGTTTATTGAACAAGCTTTAGAGTCACCACGAACCCAGTACCACCTAGCAATTCAGTGTAAGTTCTCAGGCCACTACTTAGGTCTTGCAGCGTTACGCCTAGAGCCAAACAATCAAGCCTCAATCGGCTGCGGCTTGGCAAGAAACAGGCAAGGCAAAGGTGTTGCTGAAGAAGCTATGCTCGCCTTGGTTAACTATGGCTTTAATCAACTCGGTGTAAAACGAGTCTATGCGGAGACACTCTCAAGCAATAAAGCGGCGATAAGACTCTGTAAACGTGTTGGTATGTCGATTGATTGTGAACGCACCAATGACCGATTCTTCAAAGAGAAATGGTGGAGTACTACGATTTTAGCTCTTAACATCCAAAAGGATCATTAGTGACGCAAGATATTCCAAGCCTCACACAACACTCTGAATCTATCGCTATCACCATTATCTCGATCAGGGTGCCATTTTAATGCGAGTTTACGCCATGTTTTGCGTATCTCAGTTTGAGAAGCGTCATGCGGCAGTTCAAACAAGCTCAATGCTTTGGCGCGATCCATCTCTTTGCCATTGGTACTTCCGACAAACTCACGGTAACGGGTCCAGAACTCATTAAGAAGACGTTTCACTTCTCCCTCTTCTGCTTCATAGTTTTTCCAATGGATATAGTAGTCCCTTAGAGGATCATGGTGATCCACTTCATGGCCAGGCACTTGATGTGAAGGCATCAAAATAATATCCATAGCTTGCACCTGTAACCAGTTATCGGGATAGAGTGTTTCCTGTAACTGATACAAAGCATTCATGATTAGAAAGTTGCGTTTAAACAAGTCCTTTTCTGGTGAATCGTCAAGCAATGGAATGAAACCTAAATCACCAAGATGAGAAGCTAGTGTATGAACTTTCCATCCACTTGGCTTTTTCCGAAGTACTTCAAGAATTGGCCAAAGCAAAGGGTTTTCCATGTATTGCTGAAACTGCGCTGTGAGTTCTTGTCGTTCTTGCATAGACTACCTTATCTCCTTCCTTTTCAATAAATGACATAAAGCGTCCTTTGTCGAGTTTCTACATTGATAATTGTCGCCTGCGCCATAAAAAAAAGAGCCGCATTCGCGACTCTTTCCTTATTGAGTTTATGGTTAAATAACACCCAATTCGCGTAGGCGCTCCATAAGATAGCTGTCTGCAGTATGACGTTCAGAAAGCACAACTTCAGGCTTAGGGTGCAAGAACAATGGCAGTGAGATGCGCGACTGCTCTTGACGAGCGCCAGTCGGATTAATCACTCGGTGCGTCGTTGATGGGAAGTAACCACCCGAAGCTTCTTGCAACATGTCGCCAATATTGATGATTAAGTTGCCAAAGTCACACGGAACGTCTAGCCAGTCACCTTCTTTACTCAAAACCTGCAATCCAGGTTCGTTTGCAGCTGGCAATACGGTTAATAGGTTAATGTCTTCGTGTGCCGCAGCACGGATAGCACCTGGCTCTTCATCACCAGTCATTGGCGGGTAGTGAAGAATACGTAGTAGTGTCTTGTTGCTTCCATTGATCATGTCTGACAGTGCAACAGAGAACTTTTCTTGAACTTCCGCAGGAGCGTGAGCTTCGACCCAACCTAAAAGCTCTTCAGCAAATGCATTAGCTCGGTTGTAGTAATCCATGATTTGCTCTTTTAGCTCTTCAGGCATTTGCCCCCAAGGGTAAACGTGGAAGTACTCTTTAATATCTTTTACTGTATGGCCCTTTGCCACTTCAGAAACACTCGGTGGGAAGTAGCCGTCTTGTGTTTCTACATTAAAACGAAATTCATTTTTACGCTCAGTCATAAAGAACTTGTACCAATTCTCGTAAATAGACTCAACGAGCTCTTTTGGAATTGGGTGATTCTTTAGAACACCGAAGCCTGTTTCACGTAGAGACGTAACAAACAGTTCGGCAGCATTTTCCGCTTGATAATCGACAGTTTCCAGTTTCATGACTTTTACTTTCTAATAGTTATGTATGTGAGCAAACGATTGTAGTTGTGACAAATAAGTAAAGCAAACGATAAGCTGCGAGTGACATTCATTTGAATACAGAGTGTGCAAAAAAGCTAAGTTTCAACATATTTTGTGACTACGAGCGGATTTTGAGCATCATAAAAAACAATTGTACGGTGTTTTATTAAGTGCCATTATAGACCTGTATCAATCAAAGGAGAGATTTGATGAATAGTGGTTATTCAAAAACGTTGATTACACTTTCAATTGCCTACAGCTTCGTCTTTTTGTTTTCAGCTATAGAGCCTTTGTCACGCGCGGTTTGGTTAGCGGAAATTATCCCAGCAGCATTAATATTCGGGGTAATATGGACAGTGTCACGCAACTATCGGTTTTCGAATACCGCGTACCTACTAATGTTTGTTTGGTTATCCCTACACACTGTTGGTGCCAAGTATACTTTTGCGGAGGTCCCTTTCGATTGGTTTAATCAGCTTATTGGCTCTGAGCGCAACAACTTCGATCGCGTAGCGCACTTCTCTATAGGACTTTATGCCTACCCGATTGCAGAATACCTTATTGATAAGAAAAAGGTTGGTTTTGGCATTGCAACGAGCTATGCGCTATTTGCTATCATGGCACTAGCAGCGGGATATGAAATCATCGAATGGTGGTACGCTGCCCTTGCCGGTGGTGACGAGGGCATCGCATTCTTAGGTTCACAAGGCGATATCTGGGACGCTCAAAAAGATATGTTGATGGATACACTAGGCGCAATCAGTTCTCTGGTATTACTGACTTCTCAGCATCGAGTATTTTCTTCTATCCACGCCAAATAAGGATTAAACCCTTCAACAAACGGAACTTGGACGATTTGCGGCACATCGTAATCATGTACTGATGCGATTAGCTGTTCAAGTTCCGCATAGCACGCCTTCTTTGTTTTCATGATCAGCAAGGTTTCTTTGTCACTACACAGCGAGCCATTCCATACATAGTGGCTTTCTATTGGCATAGTCTGGATGCAGGCCGCAAGCTGCTTTCCGAGAATTGTACTTATAATGCTCTGACTGTTTTCCACACTATTTGTCGTCGTCAAAACGATACAAAATTGGCCGCTCATTACTTTCCCTTATTTTTGATTGATGATTGGGTAGTCATCATTGATTAGTTCTTTAACAAAGCTTGAACCACTTCCGGTATAGGTGATCCATACCTTTCTCTTAGCGCGTGTCATTGCGACGTAGAAAAGCCTTCTTTCTTCCGCATATGGGTACTGGTCATCAGATTGGGTTAGCGCGCCATCAATATGTAGAGCTTTCACACGAGTTGGAAACTGCCCTTCATCTACATTTAGGACAATAACAAAATCCGCCTCTTTACCTTTACTGGCGTGACAAGTCATAAATTGAATATTCAATAACCCGAAACGCTTTTGCCAATCCCCGAGAAGTTCAGGTTTGTGGTAATGGTTTCGACCTAGCAACAAAACGCTCTGTGTTGATTTAGCACTTCGATTGAGCTGATCAAGCACCTTTTCAACGTTAGCGATAGGCGTCAGTGTCACGGCTTTCGATTTTTGCTCTTTATGACTGTTCAACTGTTTTTCTAATTGAGCAGGGTTTTGTTGCACAAATCGATTGGCTACTTCACCGATCTGGTTATTGAATCGGTAAGTTGTATCTAAGTGATGAACGGTCGAGTGAGGGAACCGCTCTGCAAACCCTGTCGTGAGATCCACGTCTGAACCTGCAAACTGGTAGATCGATTGCCAATCATCACCTACCGCAAATAAAACGCAGCCTTGTTCTTGTTGGCATAGAGCTTCGATCAATGCGAGCCGCTGGGGAGATATGTCTTGATATTCGTCGACCATAATGTAACGCCAAGGTGCCTTAAACTTACCTTTTGAAACGTATTGCGTCGCTCGGGTGATCATCAGATTAAAGTCGATATGACCTTGCTCTTTAAGCTGTTGCTGCCAAGCTTGGAAACACGGCCAAACTAAGGCGAGCTCACTGTTTAGGCGCGTATACTCAGGATGGTCAACAAGCCTCTGCTGAATTTCTTTTTTTGTTGTTCCCGTGGCTGATAATTGCATGAGTTGTTTTTCCAACCACGCTATTAGTTTAGGGTTTTCAACATGACTGCCCAACTCGTCATCACCTGCGAGATACGCGATAGGCCATTTAGAAAGATGTTTTTGCCAACGTTTAAAGTTTGTCGGCGTCATCCAGTGCTTTTTGAGCCAGTCTATACACCAATTTTGACGTTGATTATCTTCCAAGGCCAACGGGGAAATGGTCACACCCCGAGGCTCTACTTGATTTAGTATATGTAGGCCAAGTTGATGGAACGTATTAACTTTTACGCCTTCCGCACTTAACCCGATTTTGTCACTCAAACGCTGATTCATTTCTTCAGCCGCGTCTCGACCAAAAGCTAACATCAGGATGTCTTCTGAGCGGGCTAAATGACTCTGAAGTAGATAAGCAACACGAGCCGTAAGCACACTTGTCTTGCCCGAGCCTGCCCCCGCTAAGACAAGATTGTTATCGTCATTGAGTAAAACCGCCCTTTTTTGCGAGTAATTTAAAGGTGAGGTTTCGATTTGTGAAAAGAGCACTTGCCAGTTCTCAAGCTCGGTCTCCATCCACTGCTCGTTCCTTGCTCTTAATTCAGTATCTGAGCGAATAATCCAAGGTTCAATGCAAGCCATTCGACTTGGCATGCGTAGCATCGCATCGTCGAGCGTAATCTCCATTTCGTGAAGATCTTTGGTTATCTGGTCTCGCCACTTTTCAACTGTCGAGTGGGTTAAAAAAGAAGGTTGCTTAGTAAAGCGTTGTACGCTACCCTCCCACTGAGGCAAATACTTGATCAGTTGCTGACACTGATTTTTATGCCATTGTTGATACGCAGCAACCGCGTATCTGGCAAATTCACGACATTTGCTTAAAGGAAGTCCTTGTATTAACCAGGCTCTCTGCTGCCCTTCATGGTGGTGGGCAAAAAACATCAAGCTGCCCCAGATAAGGCCATTTTTAACTTGTACGCGACCACTCCAAACATTAAACGGGATATGCTCTTCGCTTGATTCCGAACTGAGTATAAGTGAATCTGACGTAATTTCGATGTGGTAGTATTCGTGTTGAACAAAAAACTGTGCAGTCTTGTTAGCGGTTAGCTGCATTCTTTTTAGCCTATAATCTGTCTTATCAACATCATAACTGAATTACCTTTTCTTTTTTAAGTTTCAAGCAAAATTTCTCGTTAAGGTCCCTGTTTTAAACCACAATTTGATCAATTCAATAGCGTCAACCTGTTTGTTGCTCAAAACTTCTGCAAACTCTCTGGTATCTTTATTTAGATCAGATCGTTACCATATAAGCCATGCTAATGTAGCTCCACTTGCGAATACAAAGTTATCTGATAGTGAATTTATATAGTCAGCTCCGCCATTTCTGGGCAAACAAAACGTTTAACTATAGCCTTCTAATACTCGTCACCCTTTTAGGCGTGGTGATACCGACATGGTACTTGCAACTCAATACGCTTATTGTTCCTTTGATTCTGGGGATTATAGCCGCGGCTCTTGCAGAAAGTGACGACAGCTTCACTGGAAGGTTAAAGTCCCAATCGTTAACTTTGATCTGTTTTGCCATCGCCGCTTTATCCATTGAAATGCTATTTGCTACACCGTGGCTGTTCGCTGTTGGTCTTTTTGTTTCAACATTCGGCTTCATCATGCTGGGTGCTATAGGTCCTAGATACGCTAGCATCGCCTTTGGTTCATTGCTCATTGCGATCTATACCATGTTAGGTGCGCATGAAAGCACCAATGTTTGGTTTCAACCTTTAATGCTCCTTACTGGTGCAACCTGGTACTACTTTGTTTCTATGGTTTGGCATGCACTATGGCCAATGCAGCCCGTTCAGCAAAACTTAGCGAATGTGTTTCTTCAGTTAGCCAACTACCTCGATTCGAAAAGTCAGCTATTCTATCCGGTTTCTAATCTCAAGCCTCAGCCGTACCGTATTGAAGAAGCGCGGCTCAATGCCGCAACGGTTAATGCACTGAACTCTTGTAAAGCGACGTTTTTAACTCGTTCTAAGCGCGGCCATGTAGACGGTGCCAGTGACCGATTCTTAAACACCTACTTTCTCGCTCAAGACATTCATGAACGAATCAGTTCAACTCACTATCGCTACCAAGAGCTTGCAGAGCATTTTGAGCGTTTTGATATACTCTTTCGGTTTAAACACTTGCTTCAAAACCAAGCAACTTCATGTCGTGAGATTGCTGAGGCGATACGACTCGGTAAAGAATATCAACACAATGATGACTCGGTTTTAGCGCTTGATGAGTTACAGAACTCTTTAACCTATCTTCAAGACCAACAAAACCCTAAGTGGCGTTTGTTACTTGCTCAGCTCGGCTATCTGTTCAATAACTTAGCGACGGTTGAAAAGCAGCTAAGCAATGTTAATAACCCAGATACAAATAAACTAGAAGAAGACGTTTTAGACGATACAGAAGCTCACACCTTGAAGGTAATGTGGCAACGCGTAAAATCAAACTTCACTAAAGACTCGATGCTTTTCAGACACGCTGTAAGGATGTCAATAGCATTGACACTCGGTTATGGCATTATTCAGTTGTTTGGAATTGAACGCGGTTACTGGATTTTGCTAACGACACTATTTGTTTGTCAGCCCAACTACAGTGCCACGAGACAAAAACTGGTTGCCCGCGTACTGGGTACTTTCGCTGGCATATTTATTGGCGTACCACTTTTGACACTCTTTCCATCACAAGAGAGCCAGTTATTATTGGTCGTGGTATCGGGAGTCGCCTTTTTTGCATTTAGGCTCGCAAATTATGGCTACGCGACTGGCTTTATCACTGTCTTAGTGCTGTTTTGTTTTAACCAACTAGGACAAGGTTTTGACGTTATCCTTCCACGTATCGCTGATACCTTGGTTGGCTGTATTCTGGCCGTCGCCGCAGTAACCTTTATCCTTCCCGATTGGCAATCAAAGCGTTTACATAAAGTAATGGCAGACGCTATTGCGGCCAATCAGCACTATCTTGGTCAGATTATTGGCCAGTATAGAATAGGCAAAAAGGACAGCTTAACGTACCGAGTCTCAAGGCGAAGCGCGCACAACCAAGATGCCAACTTAACTGCAGCGATTAGTAATATGCTTGCAGAGCCAGGTCGATATGTTGCTGCTATTGATGAAAGCTACCGCTTCTTAACCCTAAACCATGCCCTTCTGAGCTATATCTCAGCCTTAGGTGCACACAGAACACGCATCGCTGATGAAGAGACTCACAAATTAATTCTCGATGCCCATCGCGTTATCCACCAGCACCTGAACGTGTTATTTACTCAATTAAATGAACACTGTAATACATGTGACACAACTGATATCGACGATCCGGTACTGGAACAACGATTAGCAGAGTGGCGCGAAGAGGATGACAGTTCAGTGCGTATGGTATTGCAGCAATTGCACTTGGTTTACCGAATGCTGCCAGAACTGCATTCCCTCGCAAGCAAATTTGCAGTTCGTGTTTCGCATAAATCGGCTGAATAATAGCCTATGTTAGTATTTTTTTCACGCAAAACTCCGCAGCTGCTTACTTATTCTTAACATGCCCTGACATTGTTCGGACAAAAAACCGACAGTGTCAAAATAAACTTATCTGTACAATTATTCGTACGAGAGTAAGACGATGAAAGGAGACATCTCTTACCTGTATAAATCTGATACATCAACGATTGGCAGGTGCAAAAATATGACTCCCCAACAGTTTGAGGCAATGAGAGCTCAGCTCAAATCACTCACCCCTCAGCAACTGAGAATGCTAAGAGGCGAGATCAACAATAAACTCGATTCTGACGACAGAGTCGTGGTGAATGATGAAGAGTTAAAAATGATTTCGAGCCTATTTTCGTAGCACAACTTGCTCAAAATGCAAACACACCTTAAGCTTAAATTAAGGAGGTGCTTATGCCTGTTTCTTCTGTTCAGTCTGGCTATCAAATCATTGATATGTCATCTAAGATGGCTGAAGACGCTGCGCATGAAATTCAACGTAGTCAACAACTCCAATCTATGCCAAAAGACAATACCTACGACTTCAATCAAGTAGAGTTTAAAGTCGCCCCTCCACCTTCAAATATTGAGTCTCTGACAAAACTGAGCAGTGCCGAACAGTACAGTAAAATTGGTACCAATGTTATGCAAAGAGACCAAGAAATGATTGGGACGCTTTTAGATATTCATGTTTAGCGATTAAATTGTAGCAATCCGTTAAGCAACCATTGTGTTCCCTACTCCATACGCTAGAATGCTCGCAAATTTATCGCTTTAAGCCGCAATGCCGAAATTAAATCTTTCTCGCCAAGATAAAACACTTTTCACCAAAACAGAATCCGACGGATCTACATTAGAACAAAAACTCAGTCCGCACTTTGAACGTTCTACACTCAGGTTAACTCCAAGCCCTTATATATCAGAGAGGGCTATTGCGAAACGTTGGTCTAAGCTAGAACATCTAACGCAACAAGACCTGCTACTTGATACGCAAACTCTGGCTCACGCAGAACTCTATAACAAGAACATAGAACACTTTATTGGCACGGTTAAACTGCCTGTAGGCGTTGCTGGCCCCTTGAGAGTGAATGGCCTTCACGCTAGCAATGATTATCTTGTTCCACTTGCGACAACAGAAGCAGCACTGGTTGCTTCATACAATCGTGGTGCTCAACTGATCACTAATGCGGGCGGTGCAAGCGCAATGCTAATCAATGAAGGAGTTACGCGCACTCCAGTTTTTATATTTAATTCATTGGTAGACGCAGGTCAATTTGTCGCTTGGGTTGTGACTCAATATGACCACTTTAAACATCTTGCTGAGTCTACGACTTCACACGGTACGTTGCATGATATCAACGTCAATATTGAAGGTAATCATGTTTACCTTGTGTTTGAGTATCATACTGGTGACGCTTCTGGTCAAAACATGGTAACTATCGCAACCAATGAGGTTTATCGCTACATATTAGCGCACTCTCCCATTGAGCCAAGAGAAGCATTTCTTGATGGCAACTTGTCAGGCGATAAAAAACCAAACTCACATACGCTGCGCCATGTTCGCGGCAAGAAGGTCACGGCTGAGATCCATCTAGACAAAGAGCTGATTGAGAAATATCTCCACACTACGCCTGAAAAAATGACACGTTTTGGCCAAGTCACTACAACTGGCTCCGCCCTAAGCGGAGGTATCGGCGTCAACGCGCACTATGCCAATGCATTGGCAGCTTTCTATATTGCCTGTGGTCAAGACGCGGCTTGTGTCGCTGAGTCAGCCGTTGGCATCACTCGGATGGAAGTAAATCAAGACGGTGGTTTGTACGCATCTGTTACCTTACCCAACTTGATGGTTGGCACTGTTGGTGGTGGTACAGGCTTACCGACGCAAAAAGCTTGCTTAGATATCATGGGGTTACACGGTAACGGAAAGGCGAAGGCGTTAGCTGAGGTTGCAGCAGCTTTATGTTTGGCTGGTGAACTCTCTATCGTAGGTGCGTTTTGCGCTGATCATTTCTCTCGCGCTCATCAAAAACTCGCGCGATAGACGCTAATCATTTTGGGGCGCTTCCTGTTTAGGTCGCGCCTTTTGGTATTACTCTACTAACGAGTAGTGATGCTCTTTAAAGTAGATAAAGGCTTTGTTTAATGCCGCTTCTTTGATTGGTTTGACAATCACATAATTTGCCCCTGCCCGTAGAAACTCATTTTTAGTTTCTTGCATACCGTCTGCGGTACATGCATAGATAGGGACACTAAGCCCTAAATCACTACGAATGATTTCGGTCGCTTCAATACCACCTAAGTTGGGTAGTTGATTATCCATTAACACTAAAGAGATCGATGAATCTGTCTTTAGCAGATCAATCGCATTGATACCATCTTCTACCCAAGACACTTTCATCCCGTACTTCTCACAGAAAGCTTTCGCAATGAAGGCATTGGTATGATTGTCTTCTACCAAAAGTACATGAAGAGTTTCATTAAACAAGGTTGCAGGATCAGCTTCAAGCCCTCCACCACTCACTACTTTCTCAGTGCCAATCTGGAGCGGGACATTGACGGTAAAACGAGTACCTCTGCCAACGGCACTGTTTACGCTAACCTCACCTTCCATCAGATTGACAAGACTGTGGACGATTGCCAAACCTAAACCGCTCCCTCCGTATTCACGCGTGGTAGTCGCTTCGGCTTGTACAAAAGGTTCAAAAATATCCTTTAGACGTTTTTGTTCAATACCAATACCGGAATCCTGTATATCAATCGTGAATATGCAGCCTCCATTTCTACGTTCCCGGTTCAGAACGATTCGTACGCTGCCCTCATGGGTAAACTTAACGGCATTGCTGACTAGGTTGAAAATTATCTGATTTAAGCGCACTTGATCACTGTACACCCATAAATCATCTTCAATGTTGCTCTCTACAATAAATTCAACTTCTTTACTGTCGCAAAGTGGTTTGAATATTTTATCTACAGTACTTGTCAGCTCTATAAGCCTGAAAGCACTTTTCTCAATGTGAAACTTTCCTTGCTCTATTTTTGAAAAATCAAGAATATCATTCAATACAGCTAACAAATGCTCTCCGCTGTTGCAAAGGATATCCATATGCTCAACATCTTGTTCACTTTCCATTTTGCCTTTTAGCAGCTGAGAAACGCCGAGGATCCCATTCAGCGGCGTTCTTAACTCATGGCTCATACGAGCGAGGAAATCCGCGCGTGCTCTCGCTGATTCTTCCGCCTGCTCTCGCGCCGCCTCACTTTGACGTTCAGCCTCAATAAAGCTCGTAATGTCTTGCCCTTGAGCCATGATATGTGTGATATGACTGTCGCTTGAGATAGGTGATAGATTCCAACGAAATGTCTTATTCGCTATGGTAGTGTTAATACCGGTAAGTGTCGCACCTTGTGCACACATTCTGATATGAGGCTTTAAGCTATCAATAAGCTGTTGTTGCGCTTGGCCTCGACGAAATGATCTTTCAGCGGCTGGATTAAATCGGTTCAATTCTCCGTTAGCCTCCCACAAAGTGATAGGAGATAAGGAAAAATTAAACAGTTCTGTAAATTGCTTTTCTTGTTCATGCAGCCGCTTAAAAGAACGTTCAAACGAGTTTCCAATTTGGTCAAACTCTTCAATACTCGAACCGACAAACTTGCTGACTTTCTGTTCTTGTATAGTCGCATCGGTATAGTGCATCAAACTTTGTAATTCTTTTGATACTCTTTTCCCTAACCAAACCCGAGTGTAGATTGCAATGCAAATAACCAGAATAGTGGTAATCGTGATCCAAATATAATGACTGCGAACAAACGTCATGACGTGTTCGTTGCTCTGTACCGTGTATACGGAAAGAAAAGTTGGAACATTATTAACCGTTAGATCAGTTCTAGACACCATATAACGGCTTGCATTGAGTGATTTGGAAGCTTGTTCTAACCACTCTATGTGTTTAGTGCTCTGTTTTTTTGTATTTGTCGCAATGACCTCTGAACCAACAGCCAGCAAAATCTCGTCGGCATTACCGCCTTTCGCAATAGCATTTACAAGCGCAAAGTTGTTGTTTAGCACAATCCCTACGTATAGATGCCCGACAACCTCACCAGAGCTGATGTCGACTATCGCCGTGCGACGCATACCTAGGTAACGTACACCCAGAGAAGATGGTGTCTGCGAAATATGCCATTCAGGTCCGGTCATCATTTCCTTGCTTAGATGATTGATCTGGCTCTGAGACATGCCATAAAACTGATAGTTGCCATCATCCCAAATCAACTTGTTTCCGCTTCTGATATATCGAAAGTCCGGCGCGACATCAGGTGAAAGTTGATCAATGCTGTTGAAAAAGCGGTCTAAAGAGTGTGCATCTTCCTCCTGGGTTCCCTCTACCAGCAATTTATTTCGACTATAGCTATCTTGTGTAATTTCCAGCGATTTGATTCTAAGATTAAAAATCTCTTGAACAAGGCTTTTCGTCTGTTGCTTAGTTCGAGCTACTTCTTGCTCAACAACATCACGATTCACCTGATAGTTCTGAAGCACTATCACCACGATCAATACACCAATGCAAAGAAAGATTGAATTGGTAAGAATTGTCGCTAATTGGCGCTTTCTGCCTTGTTCTTTAGTTAGTCGCATTACTGATCAGAGTACCTAAATGCACGCTGCTTAAGCTTTTCTATACGTGCAGAACTGTCTTTATTCGTAACTAGCTCAAAATCACCTGAGTATACGTGGGGGACGCTGCGTCCTTCGAGATCCCATTTGATCGCTTCTGCCATCGCGATACCAGTATCATCATTCATACGCATTGCCGTGACGTTTAGAGCGCCTTCACCAATCGCTTTTAATTCAGCAGTACCTCCTCCCCAGCCATTTAGTAGCACATCTTTCCTTCCCAGTTCCGCTAGTGCATCTGCTGCTCCAAGCGCTACATCAGTTGAGCAAGCATAGATAAACTGGATATCCGGATCTTTGTTCAGAGCAACTTTCGCGGTTTCATAGCCTGAAGATCGTGTCGCCTTGGTATAGAACGAGGAGGAAAGCTTATAAGTGTCGTGATGGCTCATCTCTTCTATAAACGTATCGCCTCTAGCGTCACTCACATAGCCTTCAGAAAAGTAGAGAACTGAATAACGGCTATCTTTAGGTACCATGTTTTTGTAATACCCCTCAATAACACGTGTACCTTTGATGTGGTCAAACCCAACATACATAAAGGGTTGCTGTTCATCCCAAGCCCTTACCGGCGTGGTAATATTTTGTAAAATCAACTTGGTATCAGTCGAGCTCAAAACATGCTCGATAAACTTACGGTGTCGTGTGGTATCGAGCGTGAAAATAAGGTAATCAGCCTTGTTTTGAATGGCTTCTAGTAACGATAAGCTTTGTTGCCTTACATCGACACTCGGACGAGTAAAGACCTGATTTATTTCGTAGTTCACTCCAAGCTTTTCTAATCGCATTTCAAATGCTTTGATATTACGACTCCAGTAGTCAGAGACTTGCTGTCCTGGGTAAACCACCGATATGGAGATCGGAGAAGATTGTTGCGCTGTTAGAGGGGTTGGATACTTTCTAACCGTTTGACTAAGCTGCTCGGTCAGTTCTTTTTGTTTTGGGTGTGCTTCTAGATATTCGTCATACTGCCAATATCCATTCAGAACTTGAGTGGTGTGAGCCGACGCTGAAAATGAGCACAATACCAATAAAGGCAATATTGCTTTTTTAGACATTTGGTTCTCTCTTTATCTAGCCAAACAGAACATATATTTATTATATTAGTCTTTTATATAACAAAGACTAATTAGTAAGCCGAGATTGCTTTTATAATATGCAACTTATTAATTTTTCTCGGCTTTTCTTATTATGCCTAATCCTATTTAGAACGTAAAAGACAAATTCCCAGATAAGCCAAATTGGTTGTCTCCGGCATAACTACCAGCCAAGTCGATACTAACCAAATCGCCCGGACTTATCCCTACTCCTAATGTAAAAGAGCTATCTAAGGTATCTTCGATATCCATCTCATACCCAGCCCTTAACTGCGCCCAACCAAACGCGTTACCTTCAACGCCTAAACGCAGAAACTGTGTATCATCGGCAAGTTCAGTAAAACGTTTTTGCTTGGTTAAATCCCAGTCTATGGTTGTCGTAAAATACTCCATCGTGTACGCACCAGAGACGGTAACCTGCGGACTAAGCTTATAGGTACTAACCCCAGCAATGTCCAATGTGTCAATTTCTTTGGAAAACAGATCTTTAACAGCAAAACCTAGACGGTATTCATCAACGAACCAAATAGCCCCTAAATCGAGATTAAAGGTATTTTTCTTGGTTTCACTCTTATCATAGTCACTGACATCGAAATCCTCGACGGAGATGTTCTGCTTGTAAGTTTTCAGCTGTTGATACTTAGGGCTAACGCCAATCGACACGTCTTGCCCTTGAATAGTAAAACGCTTCGCAAACGCAATACCAAACTCGGTATAGCCGAAAGCAATCATGTCGACATTTGAAGCTTCATACCTTGTTTTTACATCAGCCGGAGCATCACCGCCGTTAGGGGCGATTTTAGGTGCCGCGATAACTTCAGCGTAACCACGTGAAAACACATTGGCTGATACTACGTTAATTGGGAACGCAACAGCCAAAGCTGCACCACCAGTTACCGAGAGAGCTTTGTTGTCGGAGAGTTGAGTAAGGTAGCTATTAAGCTGAGCAGCTTGCGCGGGGTCTGTACTGCCGCCACTTTCAAATGCTTTAATGGTATCTTGTAAGCTATCGATGGTATCGATGTTGTCGTCTGTATCTCTCAGGTTTGCTCCTATTGCAGGAACAAGTAGCCCAAAATCGTCTTCATCGCGATGAACAGAAACTAGCGCGGGGTTGTAAAAAGGTGCGAGAACATAATCCGCACTTGTTACCCCCGTATTACCCATCCCGTTACCACGGCCATCAGGAACCACGGTTGCTGCATGGGTTCCACCCACTACGACTAAGGAACTAACCACCACTGATATTTTAATTAATTGATTCATATCCGTATCAACCTTTTTTATTACTCATAATCAAGATTAATACAAAATCAGAAGTTTGTAGGATTATTAATCAATTAGTCCCATATCAATCGACAACAAAATTTTGCTGAGTGGTGATAAGTTGCTCTTTTTTGTATTTTGGGAGGCGTTTGATCTGATATTCGAGTTTAGAGGCAGTGCTGCGGTCTGCTCCGGCAGGTTTAAACCACTCGAGTTTTAAAGGGCCCTTACCCTTAAGCGCTTTAGCCCCGACGCCCTGCTGATGCTGTTGAAAACGGCGTTGTACATCTGTCGTAATGCCACAGTAGAGCGCATTGTTGCGCATTCGAATCAGATAAACATACCACTTCGAACACGCACCATGCTCATCCTGTTTTCGGTCTGGCATTATTCAGTGAGCTGCTCAACAAGTGAACGTAATTCAGACAATTCTGCTTTAAGACTTGCCACTTCCCGCTCCAACTCATCAAGTCGACTGTTATTATTACCCGCAGCTGTTGGTGCCACAGTCGCTAATGCTTCAATATCAACCTCACCGCTGAAGAGGTGCATGTAACGGGATTCGCGTTTTCCCGCTTCACGTGGCAGTTTAACCACTAGCGCGCCCTCTTCTCTCGACGCCATATTTTCGAGTACCGACTCAAGCTCTTTAACATCGGAAAAATCCGCTAATCGATTTGTTCGTGTACGAAGCTCACCAGGGGTTTGTGCTCCACGGAGAAGTAAGCAGCAGACAATGCCCTTCTCTTGTTTTGTGAGCTTAAGATCTCCAAACTCCGTGTTACAGAAACGGTGCTGGAACTTATTAGCTCGGCTGTTAAAGCCACTTTCATCGCTCACAAGTCTACGTGCGATTAAAGCGTCTACAGCATCTTGCACTTCTGCATCACTTAGCGACATTACAGGCTCTCGGTTACTTTTTTGATTACATGCCGTCGTTAAGCTATTGAGTGTGAGTGGGTAGTAGTCAGGCGTAGTGACTTCTTTCTCGATAAGACAGCCAATTACGCGCGCTTCTATATGGGATAGCTCGATATTCATGTTATTTCCTTATTCTTTCATCTCAAACACAAATCTAGTGCTCGGCGAGGATGGGAACTTTTTTAACATTTCCGTTCTCATCGATCATCACTATTTTGCTTCGATTCAGCTCTACTTCGGTCACTTCTTGTCGAGTACGCTCTTTTTTATAAGCACTAATTAGCTTGCTTGCTCGTGGAGTTTGATCTTCAGACTCACACTTTGGGATAACGATCTGCGACATTCGCATTTTGGATTACACATAAGCTTCTAATGCCTGAATCATATCTCGAAGTTTCATTACTCTCAATTGGATGCAAACAGATTGGCGATAAAACCGTCAACGTACTGTAATGATTGATCTTAGGACTGTTCTCATGCGGTTTGTTGTGATTTAATCCTTGTTAGTTATTCGAAAATTAGGAAAGGGACCTATGAGTGGTGTATTTGAAATCGTGTCTCAAGCACGTCGTAAGAATAAGCTAAAGCGTGAGCTTATTGATAACGAAAAGAAAGTACGTGACAACCGTAAGCGTGTTGACCTACTAGAAAACCTGCTTGATTACATTAAAGCGGACATGAGCAACGAAGAAATCGTTGGCATCATCAAAAACATGAAAGCAGACTACGAAGATCGTGTCGATGACCACATCATCAAGAGCGCAGAAATTTCTAAAGAGCGCCGTGACATTAGCCGCCGTATCCGTGAGCTAACTGAAGAAGACAAAGTGATTCAAGGTAAGAAGAAGTAAATTCTATTACTGCTCAAAATTAAAGCCTACACCTCTGTGTAGGCTTTATTTTTTCCGAATAATCATTCGGCTGTTAACCAACATAATTGGTTATTATATTTCTGTAGGTAACGTAAAACGTTTGCGTAATCGCTAACCTTCTCCGTTCCTATTTTTGGGGCTTTCATCACACATTTAGCCCTGTTATATTTCACACCAGTTAATCATTTAGACCATTCGAGGCACGGAGCTTCCTCACTTATCTCAAGAAGAGAAGAATTGGTACCGACCGACGTCGGCAAAATTATAGAGGGTCAAATTATGGATATGGTTGAAATTTTAGGTTACGCAGCGTCAATCATGGTTGCGATTTCACTAACAATGAAAGATATCGTTAGACTACGAGTATTAAACTTCATTGGTTGTGCATTATTCACTGCGTACGGTCTGATGATTGATGCTTGGCCTGTCGTTGTAACTAACGGCTTCATCGCATGCGTTAACGTATACTTCCTTGCAAAAATGCAAAGTGAAAAAAAAAGCGAACAAGTTAAAAGCGCCGCTTAACTAAGCCTACCTATTTAAAAAAGCCCCAGATTAGGCAGCTAATCTGGGGCTTTTTGTTGTCGTAATATACATTAAGTAATTAGAGTTAGTTATTCGCGACAATAAACAGCACTTCTACTCGACGGTTACACGCTTTACCAGTCTTAGTTTTATTGGTACAAGCCGGGACATATTCCCCATAACCGCGGGTAAAAATTGAATCCATAGCGACATTGTTACGAACCAACTGCTGTTTAACCGCTGTCGCTCGCTTAATCGAGAGTTTATCATTGAAAGTCGGAGCCCCAGTGCTGTCTGCATGGCCATCGATTACAATGTCTATCCCTGGTTGCGTAGATAGATAGCTACCCATCATATTTAACCAGTATTTAGAATCAGGAGAGACATGCGAAGAGCCTGTATTAAACTTGATGGTATCTTTCAATTTAACCATAACGTGGTTGCCTGGTAGCAGTTCATAATCAACACCGTTGCTCACCAGGAAGTTCTGAAGGTCACTGTAGCTTTGTGTGCGTTGCTGACCCATCGGTCCTTTGACACCTGAAGAAGCCAATACTGGTGCAGCTCCCCACTCGGGATAGCGTACTTCAAAGTCTGAAGTTGGCGCTGTATCCAGAAGGTCCCCTCCTAGCATTGTCATATCGTCTGGCAAACTGCCACACCCAGAGAGCGCTAGAATTAAAGGAAAGATTAAGTACTTCATTGATTCACCGTGAGTTCCATGCCGATACATAATCTATATCGGCAATCTCGCTGTTACTTTAGCCACCGCGGTAAATTTTTTTCCTTTTAAGATAATTATAGTGAAATTAGCTCAAGCAATAATCAAAGTTCACGATTAGAAATAGTTTTAACCCTCAAAGCAGTCTCACTATTGTTTCTCTTCAGGATAGGAACAAGTAGAATCAACACACGAATCACTCACGAGTAAACGCTTTGAAATCTCTAGTTTCGTTTACTCGCGACAAATAGAGAAAATCATATGAAAAAAATTGCGTCGCTTTTCCTTATCGCCGCTTCTACATTGATCGTAGGTTGCTCTGATAACTCTCAACCTGTTGAGGGTAAACAGTACGAGCAACTACCAGCAAATCTATCCACTTTTAGACTTCCTCAAGTCACTGAAGTTTTCTCTCTAAATTGTGGCCACTGCCGTCATATGGAAAACGAAATCCCTGAGATTGAAAAGCTCACCGGGCAAAGCATTGGTAAAGTTCATGTGACTTTCAATGAGAGCGCTCAAATTGGCGCAATGATTTACTACGCTGCGGAAATGCAATTGGGTAAAAAGCCTGATCATGACATGATGACAGAAATGTTTGCTGCAACTCAAATGGGGGACGGCGCAACACTTTCAGAAAAGAAAGCAGCGCTTGACCTCGTATTCCACAGTCGCGACCTAGTCAGCCCTTACGACTTCAACGAAGAGCAACAAAAACAACTGTTCGCAGCGATGCAGATCGCGGATGATATTACAACCAAAGGTCAGATAAATGCGGTACCAACCTTTATCGTCAATGGTAAATATCAGATTATTACCAGTGGTCATCAAGATGCAGCAGGTATTGCTGAAACGATCAACTTCTTACTTACTCAACCTTAATTCAACGGATAGGATTTATGTCTAAAATTGTCTTCCCGATTATTATTTTCGTACTTGCGGGATTCTTCATTTATCGTACATACACAAACCATAAGGCTAGCGAGTCAAACTTCGCAGCAGGTCAAGCCTTCTTACTTGAGAACCAGAAGAAAGACGGTGTTGTGATGACTGAAACTGGTCTTCAGTATGAAGTACTACACAAAGGCGAAGGTAACGAACATCCAACACCATCTAGCAAAGTTAAAGTTCATTACCATGGTACATTGTTAGATGGAACGGTATTTGATAGCTCTGTCGAGCGTGGCGAGCCTATCAGCTTCAAGCTCAATCAGGTAATCAAAGGTTGGCAAGAAGGGTTAACTTATATGTCTGTAGGTGACAAGTTCCGCCTTTACATACCTAGTCAGCTTGCATATGGCAAGAACGGAACAGGTCCAATCCCACCAGCAGCTACCTTAATCTTTGATGTAGAATTATTAGAAATTCAATAATCGAACACTGATGATTTAAGATAAAAAAAGCCAGTCAACTTATTCGTTGACTGGCTTTTTTAATACTGATTGATTCTATACCAGTTTTTCTTGCATCAAGTGACGCTTGATAAAGTCTACATCCGCTTGGTAAAAATCGTTCAATGGAATTTGATCTGGTGATAACCAATGAAACGTCTGCTTCCTATCGCTATCAACCACTTGTGGTTCTTGCTGTTCGTTGGCATTGAAAATCGCATAATAGATGCGTCCGCCAAAATCATTAACAGCGCTATACGTCGCCGAATGTTTCACGCTTTTCATCTTCGTTTCTTCAAACAGTTCTCGTGCAGCTGCGTCAGTACCCGACTCATTGTGATTAACTGCACCACCTGGAAACTCAAACACCATACCCTTTTTAGCACGATAGCGCTCTTGAACTAGCACCTTGCCATTCTTACGCACGATAGCCATCGACAGGTGTTTCATATTTGACTCCTTTCTCATTATATTGTTCGCAATATCATAAGCTTATTTATATGGGGGAATTGTTTATGAATTGCGACGTACCGACAAACTTCACCCGAATATTAACTTAATGGCATAGATTTCAAAGACGCAAACGATAAAAACATGATCTAGGAATTAAAAAAGCCAGCACATTGTTTGTGTGCTGGCTTAATCATTAGTGAGTTAACGTGTTTACTTGTGCTTATCTTGGATGTATTTCTGGCTAACATCGACAACGGCAACATCTTTGAAAAAGCTGCGCCCAAGTAGTAATGGGAAGGTAAGATGCGTTCTATCCGCCAGAGTAAAATCGGTCTTGTCTTTCAAATCACCTAGTTGAACCCAAGCTTCTACAACAGCACGCTTATGTGAATCTTCGGAACTAGACTGTCGGACCTTAACCCAGCGTTTAACAGGGAGTGCAACTTCCTTGCTCTTAATACCATCGTGCTCAATTTTAAACTTAACCCAGTCTTTTCCATCACGCTCAAAAGGCACGATATCTACTGCACTAATGGAAGATGTGGTTGCACCTGTATCTACTCGCGCTTTGAAGCTTTCTTCTAAGCCAGGCACGTAAACCCATTCTTCAGCACCTAACAAAAGCTTTCCATCTTGGGTTTTCTTTGGTTGCTCTTTAACGACTGGAGGTTTCGGTTTCTCTTCGGGCTTAGCAGGTTTTTCAACCTCTTCTTTTGGCTCTTCAACCTTAGGTTTCTCTACTTCTTCCTTCGGCTGTTCTACTTGTGGCTTCTGCTCTGGTTCGACGGGCTGTTGTCCTGTGGTTGAACACGCCATCAAACCGCCACTTAAAATAAATGGAATCAGTGTTTTCCACGTTTTATTCATTTGTTCACCTAACTCGACAAAACAGAAGTGCTTAAAATGGGGTCTAACGACCCCTATTACACTTAAGAAACTTTAATTATCGCTTCGGCTACATAAGGAATGTCCTTTTCAGTCAGTCCAGCGATATTGATTCGACCATCACCTACCCCATAAATGCCATATTCTTCACGGAGTTGCGTCATTTGGTCTTGGCTAAAGCCTAGCACAGTAAACATACCTTTGTGACTTTCTATAAAGTCGAATTGTGAAGTATTGTGGTTATTTCTCAATTCATTACATAAAGTCTGGCGCAAGCTGACTAAACGTTGCTGCATTTCGCTTAATTCTTGTTTCCACACACCTGTCAGTTGGTCACTTTGCAAAATGGTCTTAACCAACGCTGCACCGTGATCAGGTGGCATAGTGTAAGTTGCGCGTGCGAGTGTCAATAGCTTACCTTTTGCGTTGTTCACATCACCTTGTGATTTGCCTACCACGATGGCAGCACCAGTTCGCTCACGGTATAAACCGAAGTTTTTAGAACAAGACGTGGTGATTAGCATTTCTTCTACGTTGTCCGCCATAAAACGCAGACCTTTGGCGTCTTCTTCTAATCCATCACCAAAGCCTTGATACGCGATATCAACAAACGGGATAAAACCATTTTTCTGAGAGAGCTCAGTGATCGCTTGCCACGCAGCAAAATCGATATCAGCGCCTGTCGGGTTGTGACAACAACCGTGGAGCAAGACAACATCTTCTGGCCCTGCTTGAGCAAGATCTGACATCATTTTGTCGACATCAACCTGCTTAGTTTCAGGGCTAAAGTAGCTGTAATGTTTTACTTTTAAGCCAGCGGCTTCCATAACCGGACGGTGGTTGACATAACTTGGATTAGAGATCCAGACCGTGGTATTAGGCTGAGCTACTTTCATCAAGTCACCCAGCATGCGCAGCGCGCCACTCGCACCCGGTGTTTGAATTGCAGCCACGCGCTCCATGGCTGAAGTGCCATCAAGCAGCAAATTAACCATCGATTGGTTAAACTCTTCACAGCCTGCTAGGCCAACATATGATTTGGTTTTTTGCTCAGCGACAACGATATCTTGAGCTTGAGAAATTGCTCTCATCACTGGTGTTTCGCCAGCGCTGTTTTTGTATACCCCAATGCCAAGATCCACTTTTTCAGCTCGTGGGTCATTGCGGTATGCAACAGATAAAGAAAGAATAGGATCCAATGTAGGAGTCGGTAAATGAGAGAACATGAAAGTCACAACCCTTTGAAATTCAAGTAACGAACTTCAACTTACCATCTAATCGATAGATCTAGAAATAAAATTTCATCCTGTCAGAGCAAAACAGGATAAAAAACCAAACCAATTAACAATTATTTAACTTTTACATTTACAACAGAGAAATCTACTGGATGATTTACAACACTACAGCTTAAAGCTATGGATGATTTGGTTCGAGCTCCCACGCCACTCTAAGTTTAAGTCTCGTTTGTCTTGCTCATATTTGCCATCAATCAACGTATCAATGTACTGAGTAATTTCCCTTTGCTCGTCACTTAGCTCTGCAAGTGTATATCCCGTCCACACCCAAATGTCTTTATCCGGGCATTCTTGTCGAACGCGTTTAACCAATTTTAGAATATGTGGCACATTTGCAGGATGAAGCGGATCGCCGCCTGATAGGGACAAGCCTCTACGCTTTATTCTTGTATCGTTGAGATCCGCAATGATTTGGTCTTCCGCCTCTTGGGTAAACAACACACCAGAATCTAATCGTTGCGTCGATTGGTTGTAACACCCTCGGCACTGGTGAATACAACCCGACACAAACAGCGTACATCGTGTTCCCGGTCCGTTAACGACGTCGATTGGATAATACTGGTGGTAGTTCATGATATCGCTCTTTAAATAAAATGAGCCCTAGCTAGGGCTCGATTAGCGGTCGCTACTTGCGAAAGATTACAGGTGCTTCACGCGTCGTTTGACTTCTTCTTGCTTGCCGAAGTTGAACGGTCTTGCATCTGGACTGCCTAGGTAGCCACAAACACGTCGAGTAACCGAAACTTTGGTCGAATCGTGATTACCACAGCTTGGGCAGGTGAATCCTTTGCTCGTACAATCAAACTCGCCGTTGTAACCACACTCATAACACTCGTCGATCGGTGTATTGGTACCGTAGTAAGGAACGCGGCTGTAGCTGTAATCCCAAACGTTTTCTAACGCTTCAATGTTACGCTGCATATTTGGAAACTCGCCGTAACAAATAAAGCCACCACTTGAGATGTACGGATACGGCATTTCAAAATCGATCTTATCGTATGGGTTAACCTTCTTCTCAACGTCAAGGTGGAAACTGTTTGTGTAATAACCCTTGTCTGTTACCCCTTTGATAACACCAAACTCTTTAGTATCAATTCGGCAGAATCGGCTACACAAGTTTTCACTTGGCGTTCCGTATAGGCTATAGCCATAACCTGATTCCTCAGCCCATTGATTCACTTTGTCTTTAAGATACTTAACCACATCGATCGCTTTCTGACGTAATGCAGAATCATCGTAAACATGGGTCTCATCGCCAAATAGAGCATTAATGGTTTCATGGATACCAATGTAACCGAGTGAGATTGATGCACGACCATTCTTAAAGATGTTCGCGATTGGCTCATCCGCTTTTAGGCGAACGCCACAAGCACCTTCCATATAGAGAATTGGCGCAACACGTGCTTTAACGTTTTCAAGACGAGAAATTCGTGTCTCTAGTGCGCGGCGAGCAAGGTCTAAACGCTCATCAAGCAACTTGTAGAACTGTTTTTCGTCGCGGTTTGCTGCAATTGCAATCCTAGGTAAGTTCAAACTCACAACACCTAGGTTGTTACGACCTTCGTGGATAAGCTCACCATTTTCTTCGTATGTGCCCAAGAAACTACGACAACCCATAGGCGTTTTAAATGACCCGGTGATTTCAACCACCTTGTCGTAATTAAGAATATCTGGATACATGCGCTTAGAAGCACATTCAAGCGCAAGCTGCTTAATGTCGTAGTTCGGATCTTCTGACTTGTGGTTCAAGCCATCCTTGATGCCAAATACCAGTTTTGGGAACACCGCTGTTTTGCGGTTTTTACCTAGACCGGCAATACGGTTCTTGAGGATCGATTGTTGAATAAGTCGTGAAGCCCAGCTTGTACCAAGACCAAAACCAAAAGTGACAAATGGGGTTTGACCATTTGCTGTGTGAAGTGTGTTTACTTCGTATTCTAGAGACTGAAATGCGTCATAACACTCTTTCTCAGTGCGAGCCGTTGCAAAGGCTTCAGGGTTAGGAATATCCCACTCTTTAGCAATCTCTAGGTGTTTGTGATAGCTCGTCATCACGTATGGCTCAAGGACTTCATCAATACGGTTGATCGTCGTACCACCGTAAATATGACTCGCAACTTGGGCAATAATCTGCGCAGTTACTGCTGTCGCTGTCGAGATTGATTTTGGCGTATCAATCTCAGCATTACCCATTTTAAAACCGTGAGTAAGCATGCCTTTAAGATCAATCAGCATACAGTTAAACATTGGGAAGAACGGCGCGTAGTCTAAATCGTGGTAGTGAATATCACCCATTTCATGAGCTTGAACGATATCACGTGGTAAAATGTGGGTCTTCGCGTAGTGCTTCGCAACAATGCCTGCCAATAAATCGCGCTGAGTAGGAATAACCTTTCCGTCTTTGTTGGCGTTTTCGTTGATTAAGTCAACATTGCTTTCTTCAATTAAGCCTTCAATCTCGCGAGTCAACGCACTTTGCTTCTCGCGCGCAATATCACGGTCATGTCGGTATTCAATATAAGCGCGAGCAAGAGACTTGTAAGGCCCTTGCATTAACTCATTTTCTACTCGGGTTTGGATGTCATTGATGTGTACTTCATCGTGATCTTTTAGCTGAAGCTCCACCGCAAGTGCTACATTCAGTGCATAAATTGCGATTTCTTTATCAACGTGCTCTGCTGCTGATTCCACTGCAGCTTGAATACGATCCCTGCTAAACGGAGCTCTTGAGCCATCACGCTTGATTACGATTGGTTTCACCTTTTCTCCTTACCCCAGCATACTCACAGACTTATCCACAAATACACTATATAGGGCGATTTATTTTTCGACTGACACTATATGTTGTGGCGTATTTAACGAGATGACACAGGAGAAAGTATTGATTTTGATCAATAAAATTAGACCCTCGCTCAAGATCAAATCGATCTTAGTGGCACTGATCTCAGTTGCAAAGAAAATGATGAAAATTAGAAAAATGCAACAAATCCTACTTGCATTTTTGGGATGTCTTGTAGCATAAAGGCTGCAATATATTTCATTGAGTTAAGCCTATGCTACCCCCTAAAAAGTGGTCACTTTTTGTTTCTCTGTTATGTTTGCTCTCTTTTTACTCTAGTGCCAACGACTCCATTTATACGACTTGGAATATTGAGTGGTTGAGCGACACACCTTCTGAGCAGTTTTCTTCATCACAGCGAAACGAAGATGATTACCTCGCTTTGAGCCGTCATTTTGATTCTATTGCCCCTAAAGTTCTTGCCTTTCAAGAGGTCAACGACCCTGTCGCGTTAGAGCGTGTTATTGGCTCTGACTATCAATTGTTTTTTTCGCAAAGAAGCTTACCGAGTAATAGAAAGCATCAGTTTGACGAGATTAATCAATACACAGGATTTGCGGTACAGAAAGGAATAAACGTTTCTAATCGCGAAGATTTCCGTCTCGATAGCAATAGCAACAGTAAACTAAGATTTGCGACTTATATTGTGCTAAACCCAAACAGTGCTCATTCAGTCCATGCTTTGTCTGTCCATTTGAAAGCACGTTGCTCTGGTGCCTACCGCAATAGTCGCGATTGTAAAACGCTAAAAGAACAAGGCAAAAACCTAAATCTTTGGATTAAAGAGCGAGAATCGAATGGTGAGTCTTACGTTATATTGGGCGATTTTAACCATAACCTCAGTTACCAAGGCGACTGGCTATGGAAAGAAATGACCCAAGGCACCTCTGCTCGCCTCGCATCAAAACAGACCAAGGCTGAGTGCAAAGTTAAATCGCGTAACAACCCAAAAAGGACTCACCAATTCAGGTCATTGATTGATCATATCGTTGTTAGCGAAGCACTCACGACGACAAAGCCTAAGCAAAACGTCTTTCCAGTGTCAGACGTCCTCGATTATACACTGAGCGATCACTGCCCATTGAGCATGCAAGTACATTAGGGGCTGTTTATCTTTCGTGGTTAAATATCGCTCGGATTGAGTACCACGATATCGCCCGCCTTAAGGCCTTTGCGTACACGGAAATCTTCACCTAGTTGAACTAACCGTGTATGCACCTCACCACCTTGAACGACTTTGACATAATCCAGTTGCCCTACTTGATAGATGGCCTCTAACGGAACACGTACGACTTGCTGTGTGCCTAGCTCGACTGACACTCGTGCAAAGTTACCTGGGTATACTTTTTTCTCGGTTTCAAACGCTAATTTAATGAGATAGCTACGAGAGCCAGCGTCTGCTGACGGTGTAATTTCACTCACAGTAGAATCTATGATGATGCCATTAGTGGGTAAATCTAATGCCAGTGTTTTACCCAGTTCAATATGAGGCAAGACAGATTCTGCAATATCTGCCTCTACGACAAGGGATTGCGGGTTATACATAGATAACAAGGCGGAACCCGGTGTCGCAGTATCCCCTTGATGCGCCGTTTTCTGAGTAATGATGCCATCAAAAGGAGCAGTAATAACGCTATAGCCAAAAGTGGTTTCTGCTTCAGTGACAGCCGCTTTAGCTTGCATTAACGCTGCTTGAGAGGTTTGTAGATGATTCTCTGCTTGGTCATATTGAGACTGAGGCACAAGCTTTCTGTTCAGGAGTTCCTTAACGCGTTGATACTCTTTTCTCGCATTGTTTAACGTTGATTGGGCGGAGACAAGCGCTTGCTCTGTCTGTTCTACCTTAGCATCGAGATCCCCGCTTTCTAGGCGTATCAGGATATCGCCCTGCTTTACCTGATCACCAACACTCACAATAACTTCGGCGACGGTGGCGGTTAACCTTGAGGCAATCGTCGCTTTTTGTTCAGCAACTACACGCCCTGAAAACTCTCTTTTTATCGTTTCTTCACTTGCGACAAGCTTAGCGGTATCAAAGCTTGGAGCGCTCATCATACGAACTTGGCGTTCTACAGGCAGTTTTGGTGTAAACACTCCCGCCATATATAAAAACAAAACAGCTAAACCGCTAAACAGTAATCCACCAAGCAGCCATGTTTTCTTATTCATTGTCGTCTCTCCTGCTTTCACGGTGTTTTAATTCTTTGTTATGTATCGGCATACCATGCCCTTCAACTCGCTCATATGCGAGGTTATAAACGACTGGAATCACAATTAAAGTGAAGATGGTTGAGGCTGCAATACCGAAAATGATCGCCCACGCTAAGCCGTTAAAGATTGGGTCTAGCGTGATAATGACATTCCCCAACAGCGTTGTTCCGGCTGTGAGCAGTATCGGCCTCATTCTTACAGCACCAGACTGGATTAGTGCCTTGTGTAGTGATTCCCCACTGGCAAGAGATTGCTGAATAAACTCAATCAAAACCAGTGAGTTGCGGACCACAATACCCGCGAGCGCAATCATACCAATCATGGCGGTCGCAGTGAACAACGCAGGGTTTGGATAACCGTTAATCTCTTGACTCATACTGTTGAGCAGCCAAAAGCCGGGCATGATACCAATAACGGTTAAAGGTATTGCCAGCATGATGATCCCGGCAACCGCAGGTAAACTTGTTTGAATCAGCATAACGATAAACACGCCAAATAGTGCTGCGCCATAGGCAATACCTAAGTCTCGAAACACATCGACGGTAATTTTCCACTCGCCTTCTCCACTCCAGACTACGTCGATACCTTCGTTAACCTGCCAGGGCTTACCTGAACCGTTGTTTAGGTAACTACGTTCGTTCCATTCAACCCAGTTGTTTTCATGCGCCCTATTTTGGTCAGCTATGACATCAGCAATGATTTCACCGGGCACTCGACCCACAGTTTCTGCGTACACATAAACAACAGGTTTTAGGTTCTTATGATAAATCGGCGTATGTACAATGCGTTTTTCAAACCGCCCTATCTCTCCTAACTGTACCAATGGTTGCGGGGCGTCAACCAGCGAGCCATTGTTGAGCGTCTTCACTACACCCGCTTGCCCCCTAACATAAAGACGCAACAGGCTATCAAGATCATCCCTTTGGTCACGAGGTAAACGAATTTTTACTGCCAGTGGGTTTACTTCTCTATTAGAGCCCAACTGACCAATGACATAACCGTTATTTGCCGCCGCTATTGTCTCGTTGACTTCTTGTATCGACACACCAGACAAGGCGGCTTTTTCTTGGTCAACGATAAATTGCCAAGCTTCTAGCTGATCATCAATGCTAGTATCAACTTCTGTAACAAAAGGCTCTAGAGAAAGGCGCTCAGCAACGCGCTGTGCCTCCAGCATTAGCTCTTGGTAAGAGGTATGATCTTCACCATAAACTTCCGCGGTAATTGTAGCGATAACCGGAGGCCCCGGGGGAACTTCGACAAGCTGAATTGATGCATCAAAACGATGAGCAATCTGTTCTAAATCACTGCGAAGTCGAGTCACTATTTCATGTGACTGCATAGAACGTTGGTCTTTTTGTGCCAAAACAATCCGTAGCTCGCCTTGATACGGTTGGCTACGCATAAAGTAGTGTCTAACCATACCGTTGAAGTCCATTGGTGAAGCAATACCCGCAAAGCCAGATACCGACTCTACTTCAGGTACAGTCACTAGATAGTCAGAAAAAACACGTAGCGTATTCGAGGTATCAACAAAGCTTGAGTATTCAGGCATGTTTAACACCAACTGAAATTCATTTTTGTTGTCGTAGGGTAAAAGCTTCAGTGGTACAAGTCGCATTGCCGGTAAAAGTGCCGCAGCAATAAACAAGCCCGCGACAATCGTCAGAAATAGCCACGCTTTTTTACGGCTTTTAAGCAGCGGTGTCAGCAAACGCGCATAACCCTGATAGAGCGTTGATGACTCAAAATCATACTGACCTGACGAAGCGGCTCCTTTAAGGATCTTTTTAGCAAGCCAAGGCGTGACAAAAAACGCCACTAAAGTACTCACTACAACGCTCACAGGCACATTAAAAGCCAATGGTGCCATATAAGGCCCCATCATCCCTGTAATGAAGAACATTGGCGTAAATACAATGACGATAGCAACCGTCGACATTATCAGCGCGCTGCGTATCTCTCCCATCGCAAGTACAATTGCCTTTGCGCGAGGCTGATTTTTGCGTTTCAAATATCGTTCGATATTGTCGATGCTGGCTATTGGGTCATCCACAATCAAACCCAAAGCCAGAATCAGTGCAAACAAGGTAACTCGATTGATCGTGTAACCAAACAGTAAGTCGAGCCCTAATGCCGCGCCGTAACTCAATGGAATCGCAATACCGACGACTAGCGCACTTCGCCAGTTTAAAAACAGGCCGACAAACACAACGACCGTCAGCACTGAAATAGCTAAACTTGAGACCAGATTGGAAACCTTGTCATCCGCGGTTTTACCGTAGTCTCGAATGATGTCGACTTTGACCGAGGACGGGAACTGATTTTGTTGCAACTCATAGAGCTTCTCGACCGTTTGACTCGCGACATCTACCGCATTCGCCCCTTTTTGCTTGGCGACTGAAATGAACACCGCCGGATGTTCCACTTTGCGTTTTGCATCGATATACCAAGTATCATTGGAAGGCTCCGCTGCGCGCTCAATTACCTTCGCGACATCGCGAAAAAACACCGGTTTGTTATTGACGACGGCGACAACCAGATCACCGACCTCCTGAGCACTGGTAAGCAATCGACCCGACTCTATGAGATACCGATTGCCGTCAACCTGAATCGAGCCCGCTTGCTGTTTATTGTGGCTGACGTCAAATGCAAAGTTTAAATCCCTTAAGGTAATTCCATAGCTTTCCATCGCAACAGAATCTAACTCGACACTAATCAGCTTAGATTCCCCACCGACCACTTGAACACCGTTTGTTGATGGAATTGATTTGATGCCAAGTGTTGCTTGGTCTGCTATGCGCTTGAGATCGTGCCTATCTACCTGTTTAGGATCAGTTGAATAAAGCGCCGCAACTACGATAGGCACATCATCTATTTCGACGGGCTTTACCAACCATCGAGTGACGGAAGGAGGAATATGATCTTGATTGGAGTAAAGTTTGTTATACAGCTTAACCAACGCCTCTTCACGCGGTTCGCCGACAAAGAATCGAACAATAACCTGTGCGGCGCCATCTGATGAAGAGGAGTAAACGTACTCAACCCCATCGATTTGGCTGAGCAATTTTTCGAGAGGCTCTGTTACCTGTCTTTCAACTTGTTGTGCACTTAAACCTGGCGCTTCAATCAGCACATCCGCCATTGGCACGACAATTTGAGGATCTTCTTCCTTAGGCGTCAGCCACAGAGACACCGCACCAACTGCCAATAGAAAAACAATGATAATGGGCGGAAAGAAGCTGTTCATTATCGAATGAACGACACCATCCTTGGTCGAACTTCTATTCATTCTGTTCTCCTAACGCACTAATTCGCTTTAATCGGTGAGACGGACTTTTGAGTTGATGAATCTAGCGCCTTGATGAATAGCGAACCTAGAAGTATCGAGCTGAAAAATAACAATATATCACTATTGCCAAGCGCCAAACTTGTCACCGCAGGTCCAGGGCATATACCGGCTATCCCCCACCCCAATCCGAACAGGGCCGCGCCAATAACCAGTTTGACGTCAAGGTTAGTTTGGGTAGGGATTGAAACAACCGAACCATCCATCGCCGTAGAGGTTTTCTTGATGCGTAACCAGTAAAAAGGCATAAACACCAACAAAGCCCCCCCCATAACAAAAGCAAGACTCGCGTCCCATTCACCCATTACATCAAGGAAGCCGACCACTTTCTGTGGTTCGATCATTCCTGATAGTGTCATTCCTACACCAAACAATAGTCCGCTAAATAACGGAGCTAAACGTAAAATAGTCGATTTCATCTGTCACTTACCCAAGTATATGAAGTCGCACGTAAACCGTGACAGCGGCGACACACATGAAAATTGAAGTGGCGACAATTGAACGTTTCGACAATCGCCCCATGCCACATATCCCGTGTCCACTTGTACAACCATTGGCAAGGCGAGTCCCCGCTCCAACAAGCAGACCTGCTAATACAATCCCCATCATTGGGGTACTGCTTGTATCCGGCGCATCAATCCCCGTGAACAAAACAGTAATCACTCCACCAGCAATCAAGCCAATAGCAAAGAGCAATCGCCACCAGTAATCGCCCTCTTTTGGGCTAATTAAGCCATTGATTACGCCACTAATCCCAGCGATTTTGCCGTTTATCAGCAGCAGTAATACAGCCGAAATACCAAGTAACATTCCCCCAACTAGGGAATCCCAAGGAATATTCATTTCTTCAATCACCTTAAAACTACTTTCCACAAAATACGGAATGTAACGTTTGAATTAGGGTCTCGACTCGTGGATCAGACAATGAGTAGAAAACCTGCTGAGACTCTTTACGCGCTTTGATTAGGTTATGTTTTCTCAACACAGTTAGATGCTGGGAAAAAGCAGACTGACTAAGAGAAGAACTCGACTGTAGCTCCCCAACTCCCACCTCTCCCTGAGTCAATTGACACAACACCATCAATCTTTCCGGATGAGCCATCACTTTGAGTAATTCGGAGGCTTCTACTGCATTGCTCTGCATCTCTTTTAAATCAGAAAATTCAACGTTCATACAATCACTCCAAATACCTAAACTATATTAGATGATACTTATAAACTAACTTTAGTCAATGCTAATTTAGCTTTTTAATATTTAGACAAATTAACTTTAGACAATGCTAATTTATAACTCTATAGTAAATCCCAACAATGCATGAATGAAACGGATACTTTGTTATGAAACTAGAAAATGCTATTCGAGTTCTTGCCGGTGGAATGGTCATTTTATCAGTCGGACTGACAATGACAGTCAGTTCAAACTTTGTTTGGTTGACACTTTTCGTCGGAGCAAATTTGATTCAGAGTGCGTTCACAGGATTCTGCCCTGCGGTTGTTGTATTAAAGAAGCTTGGGTTTAAGTAACAGAGGTTGATATGACTAAGATTTTAATTGTTGGTGGTGTAGCTGGTGGGGCGTCCGCTGCTGCTCGTGCACGCCGTTTGAGTGAAGATGCCGAAATTATCATGTTTGAACGAGGTCCATTCGTTTCGTTCGCAAATTGTGGCCTTCCTTACCATATCGGGGGAGACATCCAAGAGCGAAGCAAATTACTTCTGCAAACTCCCGAAAGCTTCTTAGCGCGCTTTAATGTCGACGTGCGTGTGACGAATGAAGTGGTCTCTATTGAGCGCAGCAGTAAAACAGTTACTGTACGAAATCTAATCGATAACAGCGAGTATACTGAAAGCTACGACTTTTTATTGCTTAGCCCGGGCGCTGGCCCTGTCGTTCCGCCAATTCCGGGGATCGATAACCCACTCACTCATTCGCTGCGTAACATTCCTGATATGGATCGTATCATTCAAACGATCCAGATGAACAAACCCGAGCACGCAACGGTTGTTGGTGGTGGGTTCATTGGCTTAGAGATGATGGAAGCCTTCCATCAGTTGGGAATTAAAACCACTCTGATTGAGATGGCTGACCAAGTAATGACGCCTGTTGATCGCGAAATGGCGGGATTTGCCCACTCAGAAATTCGTCAAAAAGGCATAGATTTAAAGCTAGGGGTTGCACTTGAAGCCATTGAGTACATTCCCAATGAACATATTGCCAGCATCGGTTCTGGTGAAGATACCGAGCATCAACATATCGAAGGTGAACTTAACCTAATCCTTAATAATGGTGAGACCTTAACTACCGATATATTGATTATGGCCATCGGTGTGCGCCCTGAGACTAAGTTAGCGAAAGAAGCAGGACTTCAAATTGGTGGGCTGGGTGGAATCTACACCAATGAAATGATGCAGACTAGCGATCCTAGCATCTACGCAGTGGGAGATGCGGTCGAAGAAAAAGACTTTGTCACAGGTGCACAAACTCTGGTCCCACTAGCTGGGCCAGCTAACCGTCAAGGTCGTATGGCTGCCGACAATATGCTCGGACGCAATGAAACCTATCAAGGTACACAAGGCACGGCTATCTGTAAGATTTTTGACCTAGCGGTTGCCTCAACAGGGAAAAACGAAAAACAATTGAAGCGTGAAGGCGTGGACTATGAAAAAGTCTATGTACATACTGCCAGCCACGCAAGCTACTACCCAGGCGCTGAGATTGTATCGTTCAAGATGTTGTTCGATCCAAAAACAGGCAAGATCTTTGGTGCGCAAGCAGTGGGCAAAGATGGTGTCGATAAACGAATTGATGTTATGGCGGTTGCACAACGTGCGGGCATGACTGTCGAGCAGCTTCAACACTTAGAGCTCACTTACGCGCCGCCGTATGGCAGTGCCAAAGATGTCATTAACCAAGCTGCATTTGTCGCCACAAACATCATCCAAGGTGACTCTACCCCGATACATTTTGATCAAATAGATTTACTTAGCGAAAACCAAATGTTACTTGATGTTCGCAATCCCGGCGAACTAGAGAATGTTGGATTTATCGAAGGAGCAATTAACATTCCTGTCGATCAACTACGTCAACGTATGGCTGAGTTACCAAAAGACAAAGAAATCGTCATTTACTGCCAAGTTGGGTTACGTGGTAACGTTGCTTACCGCCAATTGGTGAATAATGGATACAAAGCGCGTAATCTCATTGGCGGTTACCGCACTTACAAATTTGCTCAAGCCTAGCAATCACTTGCAAACATCTAATTAAATCAAATTTGGGGAGCTTCGCTCCCCTTTTGTTTTTGCTGCAGGCGAGATCACTACTACCTTGGTCTAGTCATGGATTTAAATTGATCTAGATCATTTTACCCTGATTTTAGTAAGGTTATGTTGTTATTGTGTTAACGGAGAATTAACAAGGAAGTATCAAATGGAATTAAAAAAAGACCCTCGCTGCTACACTGACGTTTGCATTAACGGCAAATGGTTTCATCACGACCACTGCACAACAAGTGCTTACATGCTGAAAGGTGGCGCTTCATGTGCGGTTGAGTTAGAAAGAATGCCAGAAACCGAGTCTGAACTGATAGAGCTGATCTCTTCACAGTTTTAAGTTCGTAACCCAAACGTTATCGCTGCCCCTTTGTTACAACCCAACTTTAAGCCGATAACTGTTATCAGACTGTCATCAAATCAACATCCTAACTAAATATATCCTTCATAGAATTCTCTAACTTTTTCATGGAGGATATATTTTGTTAACTCGCTCTCTATCAACCACTTCACTCGCTATCAGCGCAATTATTGTCAGCGGTTGTGCAACTCAACAACCCAACGATGTTTCTGTTCAATGCTCACCTACCCAATCTGTCGAAATTTCCGAAGGCTCTTTGTCTGGCTTAACCCTTGTTGGGTCTTATGTGTCTAATAGTCCGTTTGATTCGTCGGCCGCTGAGATCGTCACCTTTGATAGTTGTACCGATCAACTGTTTGTCGTTAATGCTCAGTCTAAACGTGTGGACGTACTTGCACTCAATGGAAACAACCAGCCTTCTCTAAAGACTGAACTTGATTTGAATGTCGCCGCTTCTCACGCCAACATTCGCATTGGCGCTGCGAATAGCGTGGCGGTCTATGAAGGGTTACTTGCAGTTGCGATAGAAAATGCAGTTAAGCAAGAAAATGGTCTTGTGGCTTTGTATCGAGCTGACACTCTAGCGCTCATCACCACATTTGAAACTGGCGCACTACCCGACATGGTTGCTTTTTCAAAAGACGGCCAATACATCGCGACCGCTAATGAAGGTGAGCCAAACTCCGATTATAAGATTGACCCAGAAGGCAGTATCACGCTTATAGATCTAAGCCAAGGGCTTGGAAAAGCTAAATCGTTCCAGATAGGCTTTAGTGACTTTAATCAAGGCCAACCTCGTCATCATGAACTTGATAATGACGTCAGAATATCTGCCCCTAACGCTAGCGTCGCGCAAGATCTTGAACCAGAGTACCTAAGCTTTTCTGATGATGGTTATCTATACGTGGCTCTACAAGAAAACAACGCACTTGCCAAAATAGATCTCAGCACCAAACAAATAGAGCGAATCAAAGGTCTAGGTGAAAAACATTGGGCAGACAATAAGCTCGATGCGTCTAACAAAGATAAAATCATAGGAAATTTTCAGTCCTATCCAATGCTTACCGGGTTGTATATGCCTGACTCGATAGACAGCTATCAGGTTGATGGTAAAACTTACGTGATCAGCGCTAACGAAGGAGATGGGCGGGAATACGGTTTTAAAACGACTCAGAAAGCTTGTGAGAACCAGGGTTACAATTGGGACGGAGATGACTATTCCGGCAGCGACAAATATGGCTCTGAGGTGGACTTTTGTATCGCCTATTCTGATGAAATCAGAGGTGCCAAGCTAAAAGTGCCGTCATCCCACCCATTGTCATCTGCGCTGAAAGACAAAAAACAGCTCGGCAGATTAAAAGTGATTAAACCAGAGGGTCAGCTGAGTGATGATTCGCACATACAGTCTTTTGGTACGCGCTCTTTTTCTATCTGGGATGAAAATGGTCAGCTTGTGTTTGACAGCGGCGATCAGTTTGCCGATATCGTCTATGCTACTCAGCCTGAGCACTTAAATAGTAGTAACGACAGCAATAGCAGTGCCGATAGCCGAAGTGATGATAAAGGTGTGGAGCCTGAAGCCATTGAAGTAGCTGAGATCAATGGACGCCAAATTGCGTTTATCGGCTTGGAACGCCAAGGCGGAATCATGGTTTATGACGTGACCAACCCACATTCACCGATGTTTCTTCATTACAAGAACAACCGTGATTTTTCAAAACCTGTCTGTACTGACGTCGATGGCGGCGATTGTGTCAATGGAAACTACAACCCTGAGGCTGGTGATTTAGGGCCAGAATCAATTCATTACTTTACTCGTAATGGTCAGCATTTACTCGCTGTGGGCAATGAGGTTAGTGGCACGACGACCGTTTATCGACTTGAATTTTAATTAGGGCCATAGTCACCAACAGATAAAGAATCAAAGCCATCGAGGTTATCGATGGCTTTGAATTTTTGTGGCTGTCTCAGTGAAACAGTTCACTACTAAACCTCATCATTCTACTTTCACCCATTAATCTTTGGAAAGACTCTTGGTCAAGCTTGATTAAGGTTTCGTGGTCTCCAGCCTCAAGGTAGACATAGTTTTGCCGCGTTAACACTTCATCGAACGTCATCGACATATGATATGCGCTCCCAACTGGTGGCACCGCACCGTTCTCGCAGTCTTCAAACATCTCGTACAGTTGCTTCTCTTTGACAAGATGAAAACTCGCGTTCAACTCCTCATTAAGCCTTGAAAGGCTAATCTTATTTTTGGCGGGCAACACTGCCATCATATGATGACCATCATGATCCTCTAATACGATACCCTTAGCTAAAGAAACTAAAGGAATCCCGGCCGCCACACCACTTTGCAGTGAGCTTTGGCTATGGCTATGCCGAACAGTGCCAAACGGGATGTTATGTTCATTCAAGTAGTGGTCTAATCGGTTCGCTATGCTCATACTAGCCTCCGTACATCAGTTCCCTTCATCAGTATAGACGCTCAGACATTGACTCTCCACGAAGGTAGTTTTCGCCATTATATCCATCCATCTGACAGATATAAAACAATGCGTAGAGTTACAGTACGAATGCAACTTCAAACTTTTAAATATTTGTGTTTCAAAATTTAGACAAAATAACTAAGTAAAGTTTAATTCACTAATTTAATGCACACTAATACTCACTCCCTAGATATATGGTCCGAATCTGTTCTGTAAATATGTAACTTACATATTTACCAGTTATTTATTCCTTTCAATAGAATATATATACGATTAATTTGTTAATAGAGCCTCTATTTTATATTCACTTTTTATGTTGATAAGTAGACATAGACCCACCAATGAGATCCCACACAGTTACATTTGGGTTAAATTAATTATATTTTGTTACAAAACACAGCGTTATAAATAATAATATGAAATCAGTCAGTGGGTTATTAATTCTAGTTTGTTCATCCGCAATCTCAGGCGGCATTGATGACGAGCGACTGCTAGAATCACTTATCAAACAAGGTATTATTTGTGAGGACCAAAGCGAAATTGAAAAGCAAGAGTCATTACAAATATATCTCTCTCAGAAATTTTCTAAAACCTCAAAGCAATCCCATAAAGAAGATCCTTCTGACAAAAAAAGTACCGACTGTATTTCAGTAAAAGAATAACGATACTCCCGTTAGCTAATATCTCACACCAAACTTTAGGTGCTCGATTATTGGTGCTAACAGCGTCGTTGTGTCTGCTATTTGGCAGATTGTTGGCAATAAAAATTAATAAGGAAATATAATGAAAATGATGAGGAAATCACTGTTGGCATCAGCAGTGTTCACTCTATTTAGCACAAGTGGTAACGCTCAGACTCCGATCGATCTGGGTGTCATTAATGAAGAAAAAGTCATTGAAATGCTTGTTGCCCAAGGGAAACTTAATCCCGATGCTTCTATCGAAGAGCGTCAAATAGCGCTTGATAAGTTTATCGATGGAAAACTAAACCGAGGATTTAAGGGCGACGCGCAATTTGGCAAGAAAGCGTTGGAACAACGTGCCAAAATCCTTAAGTCAATTGAGTTTGACAAAGGCTTACGAAGAGCTCACGTCTTTTCGTTCGATGCTAACAACAAAAGAACGGACAAAGTTTTAGCCGTATTGGTGGACTTTCCAGATTTACCTTGGGATGAAAATAGGCTCACGAAAGAGCATACAGAAATGCTCTATGACCGATACGAGCCAAGCCACTATCAAGAGCTTCTGTTCTCTGATAGCGGCTATACTGGGCCAAATGGTGAGAATTTCATTTCGATGCGCCAGTATTACGAACAAGAATCTGGTGATAGCTACAGTGTTTCTGGTCAAGCCGCTGGTTGGTATCGAGCCAAAAATAATGCCTCGTTTTATGGAGGTAACTCCCCTACAACAGACAATGACCAAAATGCGCAGGAGTTGGTTCGTGAAGCACTTAACCAACTTGCGAATGACCCAACCATTAATCTAGCCGACTATGACATTGAAGATCGCTATGACTACGACGGTGATGGCAACTTCCGCGAACCCGATGGTGTAATCGATCATTTGATGGTTTTCCATGCGTCAGTGGGCGAAGAAGCTGGTGGTGGTGTACTAGGAGCCGATGCGATATGGTCTCACCGATACAATCTAGGTAAGTATCACGTCTTGTCTGGTACTTCTAGCACCGTACCTGGTCGATTCAACGGACAATACGCCGCATTTGACTATACGATTCAGCCTATCGACGCTGCTGCTGGTGTTTGCGCACATGAATACGGTCACGATTTGGGATTACCAGATGAGTACGATACTCAATACACAGGTAAAGGAGAGCCTGTTTCGTATTGGTCTATCATGTCTTCAGGCAGCTGGGCAGGTAAAATTGGCGGCACACAACCAACCGCATTCAGCTCTTGGGCTAAACAGTTCCTTCAGGCTTCTATTGGCGGGCGTTGGGTGGCCAATGATGTGGTAACTCTAAGTGATCTCGAGAATAAGCCACTTGAAATCAAGCTGCATCAAACAATTGACAACGACAAACCCAACATGGTTCGCGTTGACCTGCCTCTTAAACGTACTGCAGGGCTTGCACCTTTTGAAGGTAAATTCGGCTTCCATAGCGGTAAAGGTGACGATCTTAAAAACAGCATGGAACGAAAAGTAACGTTGCCAGCTGCTTCCAAAATCACGCTAACTTTTAAAGCTTGGTATCAGATTGAAAAGGACTACGACTTTGCCCGTGTGCTTATCAACGGCCAACCGATTGCAGGCAATATCACAACAAATGAAGATCCTAACAGCACAGGTTTAGTTCCTGCTATCGCTGGCGACTCGAAAGGCTGGGTTGACGCTGAATTCGATCTTACACAATGGGCCGGACAACAAGTTAACCTTGGTTTCGACTACGTGACGGATGGTGGCCTAGCAATGGAAGGTCTTCATGTAGACAACATTGCTTTAGATGTTGATGGCACACTTTCTTCTCTCGACAACGCAGAATCACAATCTACTTTCGCCCTTAATGGATACCGTTTAAATGATGGCTTCAATGAAGCTCCACACTACTATCTACTCCAGTGGCGTAGCCATGCAGACGTGGATGAAGGGCTCAAGAACATCAAACGTTTCGGCCAGATGATGTCTTTCGAGCCAGGACTGATCGTTTGGTACGTTGATGAGTCGATGACGGACAATGCGGTAGGTAAACACCCGGGTGAAGGCTGGCTTGGCGTTGTCGATGCTGACCAAAATGCAATGGTTTGGGATAAATCAGGTACAGCAGCACAGACCCGCTATCAAGTTCGCGACGCTGCATTCTCACTTCAAGACCAAGCCACTATGCGACTTGTAAATGCTGATGGAGATGTACTGGAAGATGTCAGCCTAATTGCCAACAGTTCATTTTCAGATGACCAAGATTATTCCAACCCAGGGGCACCTGATTCAGGTCGTTTGTTGACTGAATTTGGTGTAGCCATTGAAGTTATCGAGCAAGATCCTTCAAACAAATACGGTGTGATTAAACTTTCAAAAGTTCAGCAACCCAATCTACCCCCTGTTTCGATCTTTGAGCTTACAGTAAACGGTCTCGATGTTACTGCATTGAACTCTAGTGTTGACTCAGATGGTGAGATCTCTGCTTACCTATGGGAGTTTGGTAACGGCGAAACCAGTACAGACGCAGCCCCTAAATGGCAGTATTCAGACTCTGGCTCTTACACTGTTTCACTTACGGTTACTGACAACCATGGTGCTAGCCACACAAGTAGTCAAACAGTAGAAGTAGTTGCTCCAAATGTGTTGCCTGTTGCTAACGCGAAGTACATTCACCTCGGACGTTGGGTAACCATGTGGTCAACAAGCCACGACCCTGATGGCCGTATCGTTGACACTGAGTGGGTTTTACCAAATGGTAAAGTCAAACGTGGACGTATTTTTACTAAGATTTTCCCGAGCTATGGAAAACATGAAGTGAAAATGACCATTATGGATGACAGCGGAAGCAAAACCACAAAAACCATTGTCGTCGATCTTTAATAACCGACCTGTTTCTCCCTATTCCCATACTTCCATGTGAAGTTTTGCGCGGCTCTCAAGAGCCGCGCTTTTTTCTTAAAGTTTCGGTACTGGCACAACTTCTACACTGAAGTTTTTAATACCATATTGTTCCAACTCATCATCTGTTAACGAATACTCTGCAGAACGCTTCGTTCTACTTCCTAAAGGAATCGTCTTGCCAAATCTCACATCAGAACCAAACGATGCATCGGCAAAAAACTCTCCAGTAATTTGCGTCTGTATTGGTCTGAGAACCTGACCTAGTAAACTTTTCACATTGTCAGCACCATATTCTCTGAGCAACCAAGGCCAGTCCCATTCGTTCGAGGTTGCAGGAATATTGCGGTGCTCATATTGGTACTTGAGGTTTTTGTCGTTGCCTCCATTGCGTCCAATTACCCAGTTTGCGGTATAGGTAGGTCGGTCATCAGGGTGGTGACTCAGAGCATTTCCAGACCAACGCATAAAGCCCGTTAATGCGAGTTCATAACTTAACTCAGCATTAAACGTGTAAGGGTAGCTAATTGATGAACGGAAAACCTCCATAAAGACTTCTTGCTTGGTGTTAGGGGCAACATTAACAACAATCGTATTTGAGATTCCCTTAGACTCAGAGTCTCCGTTTGTCGTTGCCCAGCTTTGATTTGCACCAATCTCTATCGACAACTCAGTTTCCCCCACAAGAGGCCACTTAAACTTATTCTTCGTTGAGACTTTTTGACTCAAGCCATAAGTGTCTGTTTTGGACCAATTTGTCGATTTCTCGTATTTAAAGGTAACTCGATATTGTTGTTCGAGGTCAGATTCATTGGTCACAACCTCTGAGCGACGACCGATCAGTTCTTTATCTGATTGAGTAATTTGGCCTGCATTAAACGTTTCTGGATCAATGTGATATTCGAAACCTGATATATCCATTTTTAAACGTTCGTTGCATCGGTAGCCTTCACAAGATCCCGAATTATCCGCATCAATATCATAGTTTCCTAACCCATCGGTAGATGTGATCATATCATCGCCTACATATTTGCTACCTGTACCACCAGCCCAGCCAAAGCCAAGATAATGAGCCAGCAATGCTAGCGGTTGATAAAACTCTTTCTTATTGACTAGATACCATTCGGTATGAGCTTCGTCATTTTCAGGCAATACAAGCGCTGCATAGTCCGGGATACTGTGGTCTGGTGGCGTGTTGTATGTACACCATGTTGTACCAGCTAACCTGTCTTGCTTGATAGTTCCATTATACCCCGACCCCATCAAGACATAGCCATCGGCAATATTTGTGATTTGCCATGGACCCATTTGACCTACTAAATCAGATTTAATTGGCATGACTTCTTCTGAGGTGATAGGTCTAAAACCAACCTCACAGCTTTGACCCTGAAGTTTTATATCTAAAATGTCTACCGCTGCATATACATTAGATTGCATCATGCTAAAGACAATTGAACTAGCGACTAACGATGTATTAAAAACCTTATTCTTATTCACGTTATTCTTCCTGTTAATAAATAGAATACAATGCGAAATGTTCTTGTTTTCGCACATATTTTTTACTTCTTTTAACAGTTATCAATAAAGCCAAATTTATTATTAACGGACAAAATCTCACATTGACATATTAAATTTATTCAGAGGCATTGTTGTTTATTTTTCATTCTGTTAATTTTAAATTAGCGAATAATTACATTAGCTTTTGTTAAATTAATCACAACTTAAATTGCATATCCTAAATTAGCAGAATAAATAAGCGACAAATCTAAATTAGTACTTTCTTAATAAGAAAATAATTTGATCTTAGTTCACCTTTATAAACATTCATAAAACCAATTCTTTGACTCGACACATTCTCATATGAGATACAGGTCAGAGGAGTTAATACTCTATTAACCAACAATTATGAGAACGTCTTATGAAGAATGCACTTTTATTGGCTAGTTCGTTAATTGCAGTTCCTGCCATCTCCGCTGAACTACCAACCACACCAGAGGCTGTAACAGCGGCATACGCAGCGTCTGTTCAAAACGATGAAACATACACCTACGTCAGATGTTGGTATCGCCCAGCTCAAACTCACGACGATCCAGCAACATCATGGGAATGGGCTCTGGATGAAAGTGGAGACTATCTAAAGGTACGAGGTTATTGGTGGTCGTCAGTTTCGTTTAAGAACATGTTCTACACCAACACACCACAATCAGAAATTAAGCAACGCTGCCAAGAAACACTCAATGTCACCCACGATACGGCCGATATGCTTTACTACGCTTCCGACAATCGCTTTTCTTACAACCACTCAATATGGACAAATGACAGTACATCAGTGAGTAAGATTAATCGCTTAGTCGCATTTGGTGATAGCCTTTCAGACACTGGTAACCTGTTTAATGGCTCGCAATGGGTATTCCCCAACGCTAACTCTTGGTTTTTAGGGCACTTCTCAAATGGATTTGTGTGGACAGAGTATTTAGCTGAAGCCAAAGATGTTCCTCTGTATAACTGGGCTGTCGGTGGCGCTGCTGGGACAAATCAATACGTTGCATTAACAGGGATTTATGATCAGGTCACTTCCTATCTTACATATATGAAGATAGCCAAAAACTATGATCCTAAAAACACATTATTTACCCTTGAGTTTGGCTTAAATGACTTCATGAATTACGACCGCGAAGTCTCTGACGTAAAAGCGGATCTAAGTAGTGCCCTAATCAGACTGCGCGATGCAGGGGCGCAACACCTGATCCTACTGACACTACCCGATGCAACTAAGGCTCCGCAGTTCAAGTACTCAACTCAGCAAGAGATTGAAAAAGTTCGCGCAAAAATTGTGGCGTTTAATGCTTTTATCAAAGAACAAGCAGATTTATACAAAACTAAAGGTATGAATGTGGTGCTATACGATGCGAACACCTTGTTCAACGCAATGACCAGTAAACCTGAAGAGCATGGTTTTGCCAATGCCAAAGATGCTTGTTTAAATATCAATAGAAGTTCGGCACTTGATTATTTATACAGCCATAGCTTCACTAACGATTGTGCTCATCACGGTTCAGATAAATACGTTTTTTGGGGCGTAACTCACCCAACAACCGCGGCGCACAAATACATCGCTGACAACATCATTAAAGAAGAACTAAACAAGTTCCCATTCTAATATAAAGGCAGAGGTTTTATCCTCTGCCTTTCTTTTTAACCCTTTATTTTCTTACGCAATTGCCTTGTTAGCCCTATAGGTGTTAAGACCAAAGATAGCAATAACCGCGAGAACAAAAGGCAATACATAAACATTCATCGTTTGCCAACCAACGGTTGACTCTAACCATCCAGACATAAGCGCTGTAACCGTGACACAGCTAAATACAAAGAACTCGTTAAAGGCTTGCGCTTTCGATTTATTTTTGGGCTTGTACGACTGACTGAACAACCCTGTTGCGGCAATAAACATAAAGTTCCAGCCCACGCCCAACAAAATCAAGGCTACGCTAAAGTGCCAGATCGATTGCCCATGTATATTGATGGCAATACATAACACAAACAGTAAGCCTCCCGTAAGAATCATGATTCTTGAGCCAAAACGTTCGATCAGGTTTCCGGTGAAAAAGGCAGGGACAAACATTCCAAGTACATGCCATTCAATCACACCCGCCGCTTTATTAAAATCAAAACCACAACCTATCATGGCAAGAGGCGTTGCCGTCATCAAAATGTTCATCACCGCGTACGCAACCATCGCCGCAAACACTGAGATCATAAAGTTCGGCGCTTTAATAATCTCGCTAAGCGGTTCGGAAACAACCTGCTCATGATGCTCGGCAGGTGCAGGAAAACGAATAGTTTGCAGCAAACAAAGCGCGATTATATTGAGGACGATTAACGACATGAACGCACCAACGTATAGCCCATCAGAAGACCACTGCTGCGAATAGACAGCTAGGTTTGGTCCTAGCATAGCGGCTAACACTCCGCCTGCCATCGAGATAGAAATCGCCCTGTGTCTTGCGCTCTCGTCACATACTTCGATTGCCGCAAAACGATACAAAGTACCGAAGCCGATACCAATCCCCAAAAGAAATGTTCCGACACAAAACATCGAAAAGTCTTGTAGTGACAGCGCGTAGGTAGCTATCGAAGCGCCACTTATACCAACCAGATTACCAATACTGAACCCTTTCTTTCGCCCCAATTTCCCCATAATTAAAGAAGCGGGAATCGTCGCACTCATTAAGCCTAGAAACTGCAATGCCACAGGTAGCGTGATAAGACTGGAGCTAGGAGCTAATGTTTTACCCACCAAGCCGATAACCGATATTAATAGTATGTTACCTGTCATCAATAGAGCTTGGCATAATGACAACAGCCAGACGTTCCGATTCATTTTAGCGCCTCTTCGACTGCCGCATTAGCGTGAATTGCGACGGTATCTAACAACGGAACCTGTGTATCACTCTGTTCAACAAGCAAACCTATCTCAGTGCAACCTAAGATAACCCCTTCTGCACCTGATTCGGCAAGGTCATCAATAATGGTAAGGTAATCATCTTTTGAGCGCCTGTTAATTTCCCCTAAGCAAAGCTCGTTGTATATGATGTCGTGGACAAGCTTTCTCTGCACCCCGTTGGGAACGATCACTTCTATGCCAAATTTTTCGGTAAGCCTTTGCTTATAAAATTCCTGTTCCATCGTAAATGCAGTGCCAAGGAGGCCGACTTTAGTAATGCCTCGCTCTTGAAGCTCAACTCCCGTAGCATCAGCGATGTGAAGCAAAGGTATAGAAACTGACTCTTCAACTTGCTCGGCTACTTTATGCATAGTGTTTGTCGCAATGAGAATGAAGTCAGCTCCTGCCTTTTCAATAGATTGCGCTGCTTGGCAAAGAATGCTTGCGTTAGCTTGCCAGTCACCCGTTCGCTGTAAAGCCTCGACCTCGGCAAAGTCGACACTGTTTAAAATAATTTTCGCCGAATGCAGCCCACCTTTAGCACGTTTAACACCGTCGTTTAACTGCTGATAGTAAGTCGCGGTTGACTCCCAACTCATACCGCCAATCATGCCAATTGTTTTCATTCCTTTCCCCTCGACTGACTTAATACCAATCACAACAATTATCTGAACATCTAATTGATGCGATTGGTATAATTAATTTAATTAAACAGATATCTAAAAGCATTACAAACAAAAAAGCCCCTAGCGTTGAGAAGCTAGAGGCTTTTGCTTTAGGGTCTGTTGACCTTTTGCGGTTAATTTTTGTTCGAGATAAAAGCGTTTTAGTCGCGGCGAGAGGTTTGTCGCCTAGTCATTCTAAGCAAAACACCTCTCAACAAAGAGTAAAACGCTTTTAGCCGAACCCTTCGGGCAGCGTTTGTGGCTCCTTTCTGCTGCGTTATCGGCTTATCTGGTAGAGCAACTACAATTCAAAGCCTCTGCCTTGCATAAAGAACCCACAAACTGCTGCAAAAATCAGCGCAAAGGGTCAATAGACCCTAGAAACAATCTAGTTTGTTTCTTTAATTGGCAATACCTGCTTGACGTAATTGCCGGGTGCTGGTCCCAATACTGGGAACTGTTCACTACCTACTTTGAACGGTTCAACTTGCTCGTCAGGATTAAAGCCAAGAAGCCACTGATGCCAATGTGTCCACCAAGAGCCTTCTGTATGGTTCGCGTTTGCTAACCATTCATCGGCATTGTCATCCAAAGAGTCGTTGGTCCAGAAACCATACTTTCCTTTTGCAGGATGATTGACGATACCTGCAATGTGTCCAGATTCACCAAGCACGAATGTCTTGTTACCGCCGACATTTAGCGCGCCACGATAAGTCCCTTGCCAAAGTGCGATATGATCTTCCTTAGTTGAGATAAAGTAACTAGGCACTTTAATCTTGTTCAGGTCGATCCATACCCCGCCGATTTTCACACCTTTGTCTTCTACCAACTTATTATTTAAGTAGAGTTCACGTAACATGAAGTTGTGGGTATCCGCGGCTACGTTGGTACTATCACTGTTCCAGTACAGAAGATCAAAGTCGACTGGACTATTACCTTTTAGATAGTTATCAACGTAGTAATTCCAGTAGAGGCTGTTTTCACGCAACAAACTAAACGTCACGCTCAGCGAGCGGCCATCCATATAGCCTTTAACCGCGTTCTGAGCTTCTATTGCATTGATGATCGTATCATTGATATACGCACCAACTTCTCCCGGCTGAGAGAAATCTAATAGCGTAGTGAAGAAAGATGCGCTCTTGATTCGCTTCTTCATTCTCTTCGCTGCATAGTAAGCAATCGTAGACGCCAGCACAGTACCACCAATACAGTAACCCGCTGCGTTGATTTGATCTTGCCCAGTGATGTCTTCAATGGCCGATACCGCTTTTGCCACGCCATCGGTTACATAGTCACCAAATTCAACGTTGCGCTGTTCTTTGCCCGGATTTCGCCACGACATCATGAACACAGCGTGTCCCTGCTCAAGAAGCCAGCGAACCATTGAATTCTTCTCTCGTAGATCAAGAATATAGTACTTGTTGATAAACGGAGGTACGATCAATAGCGGCGTTGCGTTGACTTTTTCCGTCATTGGACGGTATTGAATCAACTCAAACAACTCATTTTGGAAAACGACGTCACCTTGCGTATTGGCAATATCCTCTCCGATTCTAAATGCGTTGTTGTTTGTCATTCGAATCTTGAGGATATCAGCACTCGACTCTACGTCTTCTTTAAGCTGTTCTAGTCCGGCAAGTAGATTTTCACCATTTTGCTCTAACGTTAGCTTAAGCAGTTCTGGATTGGTGGCGATATAGTTGCTCGGAGACATAGCATTTATAGCTTGGCGTGAGAAAAAGCTGATTCGTTCTTTGCTTTTCTCATCTAGGCCTTCGATGCTTTCAATCGTCTCTAGGTAAGTTTTACTAAATAGAAGATAAGACTGCTTGATGAAGTTGAAGAAGATGTCTTTTTGCCACTCTTCATGGGCAAATCGTTTATCACCTTTTTCTGCTTTAACAATTTCTTCTGTATTGGCAGTCAATGCTACATTTTGCCAAATTTGTAATTGCTGCTGCCACCAGTCCGCTTGAATTTTTAACAATGCAGCGGGTTGATTCGCGGCACTTTCGAAGAGCTTGGTAGTATCTTCGAAGTTGACCTCTTGCATTGCTTTATTGAGGGGAGAGTTCGCGGCTGCCCTGCTGAGTTCTAGATCTTCCCACCATTTTTGATTGGTTTCTTGGAGCTTAACAAGGTAGTCCGAAAAGAAGTGTTGTAACATATTGCTACTCCTAAGATCGGAAAAATGCCGCCTTTCGGCGGCAGAGAAGTCAGTGTTACGCTGGAGTCACTGTCTTAAGGTTTTCCGATGTCATTTGCTCAACATCATCTTTAAACTCTTTGGCGATAGACTGAAGCTTGTTGCTGTCGTCCATCATCTGTTGAGATAGCTTAGTAAGCACATTAAGCTGTTGGCTATTGAAAGCTGTTAGTGATGTTACGTCTTTTACTTCACTTGCTGCCTTCATTTGAGTTAGACCCATTTCACTGTATGTGCGGATGGCATTTAGTTGAAGCTCTGTAAGCACTTCTACATTCTTTGTCACAAGCTTGTTGAACTTCACGTATGGTTCTAGGCCTTTTTCAGTTTGGTCAGTAAATGTTTTGAAGAAATCTGTGTACATGAGTATCACTCCTAAGTTAAGTCCATTTAAATGGTTTAGTTAATTGATTTGATTACAACTGCAGTGCCCATACCGCCACCTACACACAGTGAAGCGACACCATATTGACCTTGCCCACGATTTAGTTCGTGGATTAGTGAAACAAGGATTCGGTTACCCGACGCACCTAGTGGATGGCCTAAGGCTATCGCCCCACCATTTGGGTTGGCTTTATCGAGTATGGAAGAAACAGACACTTGATGCTTGTCCGCTAACTGATGAATAACGCCAAGCGCCTGAGCGGCAAACGCTTCATTCAACTCGTAGACATCAATATCATCGGTTTTAAGCTCAGCTTTTGCTAACGCTTTAGTCACTGCTTCGACTGGGCCAAGTCCCATAACTTCAGGTGCCAGACCAGACTGAGCGTAACTTACGATTTCAGCAACTGGCGTGAGCCCATGTTTTTTCACTGCTGACTCACTTGCAACGACAATCGCACTCGCACCATCGTTAATTCCTGAGGCGTTGCCCGCTGTCACCGTACCTTCACGGTCAAAAGCTGGTCGAAGTTTTGCTAATCCGCTTAATGTTGCCTCTGGTTTTGGGTATTCGTCCGTATCAAAAACAATCGTTTCACGACGTTTCTTCACATCAACGGCAACAATCTCGCTTTTAAATTTGCCAGCTTCGATTGCTGAAACAGCTTTCAACTGACTTGCAAGCGCATATTCGTCTTGCTGCTCGCGAGAAAGGCCGACTTCTTTCGCGACATTTTCTGCAGTCACACCCATGTGGTACTGATTGTAAACGTCTGTTAAACCGTCATTAATCAGCAAATCAGTTAGGTTCATGTTACCCATTTTATGGCCATCACGAATACCTGAAGGAACCGTGAAAGGAATCTGAGACATCACTTCGACACCTGCAGCCACGACTACTTGAGCATCACCAGAGCGGATATGGCTTACTGCGTCCATGACTGTTTTCATTCCGCTGCCACACACCATATTCAGTGAATACGCAGGAACTTCATTTGGGATACCGGCATAGATTGCCGCTTGGCGACCAACCCCCATGCCTTGACCAGCAGAGACCACATTACCAACAATTACTTCATCAATAGAGTCGACACCCACGCCGCTTTCAGAGACTGCAGCTTTGATAGCAATTGAAGCCAAGTTACCTGCTGAAATATCTTTCAGTGAACCGCCAAAAGCGCCAATCGGTGTGCGTTTAGCACCAACAATAAATACTTTTTCCATTACCCCTTCTCCTTAATGCATGTGTAAGCCGCCATTTACAGAGAGCGTTTCCCCTGTAATGTAGGCACCAGCTTCACTTGCTAAGAAAGAAACGGATTTAGCCACTTCCTCTGGAGTCGCTAAGCGACGCATTGGAATTTGAGCTTTAATAGATTCAAGCACTTCCGGTTTCATCTCTTCCACCATTGGTGTACCTGTGTAACCAGGGGCAACGACATTGACGGTCACACCCGAGCGAGCACCTTCAGCAGCCAACGCCTTAGAAAAGCCAATCATGCCCGCTTTAGCAGCAGAGTAGTTTGTTTGTCCAAACTGACCTTTGATACCGTTAACTGAGGAGATATTGATGACTCGACCGTTGCCCTTCTCACACATTGCAGAGAACAGAGGCTGAGTAACATTGAACACACTGTTCAAGTTCGTTTCAATAACCTCTTTCCAAGCGGACGCAGTCATTTTTTTAAACGTACCGTCGCGTGTAATCCCAGCATTGTTGATGACAACATCAACCGTACCTTCCTCCACGAGTAGACTTGCTAGACGCTCTGCGCATTGCTCGGTATCAGTGACATCAAGTTCGAACAAGCGTACCTGATCTTCACTGAAACCTTTCTCGTTAAACCATTCTTGAGCACATTGTTTTTTACCCGTGAAATGGGTGGCGATGACACGAAAGCCATCATTCACTAATTGGGTAGTAATAGCAGAACCGATTCCGCCTTTAGATCCGGTGATCAAAGCGATTTTCTTCATTAAGAGACTCCATTCTTAACAGCAATAAATAACCAAACGATTTTTTAGTGATGCTCGCCATTAAGCACCAACCAACGTCATTAATAAATTCTTATAAGACTTTTTCTTGCGTCTTTTAATTATCAAAACTAATGCCTATTTATTACAGTTCAAATACTTTTCGAAATTAAGTGCATAAAGTTGAACAATGTCTCATATAGAATGTAATGTTATATGATTGTTAACTTATGGCAAGTTGTTGTTTTAGAAGGATTTATTGTTATCAACATGTGAATCACTAAACTCTATCATACTGTTTAATAAGGTTTTTCTTCAAATTACACTCATTTCATTAGTCTTCATCACTCATTAAACAAATGCTATTCGCTGCCATTATCAATCCGTTTTTTATGACTATATTGTTACTAGCGGACATTGACTTTTGGTGGATTAAAACGCTATTTAATTTAATACAAATATCAACTAAATTATTTAAGCCACTGAATAGAATGATATTTCATATATATTTCATACTTATACTTTAGTATTAATAAAACAAGAGATTTAGGAAAGTTAATTATTGACAAATAAGATAATAAAAATCAGAAAAAGGAAGATAAAAAAAGCCCGGATAAAAATCCGGGCAGGCTTAAAGCGAATCGTTATTCAGTCCATGAATTATCCGGCAGTGGATGGTTTGATTCGATAGAAGATGGCGAAAAGTACAGGCACTACAATCAATGTAAGTACCGTAGCAAAGCCTAGTCCAGCCATGATTGTTATCGCCATGGAGCCAAAAAATGCATCAAACACTAGAGGTATCATCCCTAGAATCGTTGTTAATGCCGCCATGCTGACAGGGCGTACACGTGATATCGCACTATCAAACACGGCTTGATAAGAGTCCTTACCAGAGCCGAGTTCGATATTGATTTGATCAAGTAACACAATGCCATTTTTCAGAATCATTCCACTTAAGCTCAGCAGACCTAGAAAGGCAGTGAAACTAAACGGCATATCCGTCGCAAGTAAACCAATAGAAACACCTATGATTGATAGCGGAACGGTAAACCAAATTACCAATGGCTTTCTAAGCGAGTTGAATAGCAGCATAGTAATGATGAACATCAGTAGATAACCCATCGGTAAAGAGCCAAAGAGCGCTTCTTGGGCATCTTTTGATGATTCATATTCACCACCCCAGCTAATTGAGTAGCCTTCTGGCAGTGCCAACGCTTCTACTTGTGGTCTAACTCGACTAAATAAGCTCGCTGGTGTTTCATGCCCCAATACGTCGTGGTCAGCTAACACTGTCAGCGTACGTTTTCTGTCTCTGCGCTGAATAAGTGGCTCTTGCCAATCAAGCGCAACGCCATCGATAACTTGCTCTACTGGAATATAGCTTTGTAGACTTGGGCTCCATATCTTAACGTTAGCCAATGACTCAAAATCAACACGCTCTTGCTCAGGCAATCGAGCAATGATTGGGAGCATGTGTGTGCCATCACGAAGTAAACCAATCGGTGTGCCACCAAAAGCCATTTGCAGCGTATTGGATAACTCCTCTTTAGAGATACCTAAACGACGTGCTTTTGATTCATTAAATTGAGGAACCAGTTCTTTGGTACGTTCACGCCAGTCGTGTCGAACATTTCGTGCACCAGGGTCTTGCAAAAGTACATCTTCGACTTGTAGCGCGATGTCTCGTAGAACTTGAGGATCTGGACCTGTAATCCTAGCTTCAATCTTAGAAGCCGGTGAAGGGCCGAACTCCATTAATTTAAACTGAAAAGTCGGTTGATTGAATGTCACTGAAAGGTTTTTGTCTAACTCTTCCAGTAGCTCAAACATAGTTTCACGATCTTGGGTGCGAACCTGTAGCTGCGTATACGCCTCGTAACTCTTCTCAGGTTGGTAAGTCAACGCAAAACGCTGTAAACCTTGACCTGTCGTTGTAGATACAAACTCAACATTCTCTTGCTCACGAATGTACTTCTCAACTTTCTTGGTTTCTTCAATCGTCTCGCGAATATCCGTCCCTTCAGGCATCCACATGTCGACATAGAACATCGGCGTGTTTGATGGCGGGAAGAACTGTTGCTTGACCATACCGAAGCCTGCCACCGCAACCACTAGCAAACCCACCATACTTACGACGGTTAACCAACGGAAACGAAGTGCGAATTTTAAGCTAGCACCAAAAACGGTAAACAGGATGCCTTTGTAAGGGTCGACTTCTTCTGTTGTGTCCCCCTTCTCCTCTTCTTTTAGCAGTAGATCCGCTAAGAAAGGCGTGAGAGTAAGTGCCGTAATCCAGCTTAAAAATAGCGAATAGCATAGTACCCAGAATAGTGAGCCCATGAATTCGCCCGTCGCATCTTCTGAAAGGCCAATAGGTGCGAACGCGGTGATAGCAATGACGGTTGCACCCAGCAAAGGCCACTGCGTTTGTTTAACAATATCTACCGCAGCCTGAACCTTCGTTTTACCGCGTTTCAGACCAACTAAGATGCCCTCTACGACTACAATCGCATTATCAACTAGCATACCTAATGCGATGATGAGTGCGCCTAATGAAATACGATGAAGCTCGACATCATTTTGTTTCATTAGGATAAATGTACCCATAACGGTAAGCAGTAACACCGCACCGATGATGATGCCGCTACGTAAACCCATCGCGAACAACAAAACAATAATGACGATCGCAACCGCTTGGCCTAGGCTCACAATGAAGTCATCAACTGACTTTTCCACTTCAGCAGACTGATTGTAAAAGTAGTTAATCTCAACACCCGCTGGGCGAATATTTTCCAGTACTTCAAGCTCAGATTCTAAGGCTTTACCTACCTCAACTACGTTGACACCCGCACCAAAGGAAATAGCAAGGTTGATTGCAGGTTTACCGTTAAATGTCACGACGTTTGAAGGTTTTTCTTGGATGCCACGGCTGATAGTTGCAACGTCTTTAAGGCGAATCAAATTACCAGTATCACGGCCATGGATGATGAGCTCTTCTAACTCCTGCTCTGAACTCATGGTCCCGTTTGGACGAATGGTTAATGTTTGACCGTTAACCATCACTTCACCCGCAGATTGAACACTGTTCTGCTGGCTCAAAAGACCAACAACGGTATTCATATCCAGATTAAGCGCTGCTAAACGTTCCAATGAGACTTCAACAAATAGCTGCTCTTGTTGATCTCCGGCAATGGCTACTTTACCAACCCCATCGACAAGTTCTAGCTCTCGGCTTAGATAGTCGGCGTAACGTTTAAGCTCGATGTAATCATAGCCATCCCCCGTCAGCATGATCATGATGCCGTATACATCGCCAAAATCATCAATGATCTGAACTGAGTTTACACCGCTAGGAAGATTCGGCCTTAGATCATTGATCTTTCGGCGCATTTCGTCCCATATCTGCGGCAGCTCGTCCGGGCCGTACTCCATCTCCATACTCACCATGATTTGAGACATGCCATTAGACGATGTAGACGTAATCTTATCGATGTAAGGTAACTTGCGGATCTCTTTCTCTAATGGATAGGTTAGCTCTTCCTCCACTTCCTGTGACGTTGCCCCAGGGTAAGTCGAAATAATCATCGCATCTTTAATCGTGAATGCAGGGTCTTCTAATCTCCCTAGATCCATGAAAGATGTATAACCGCCAATTGCCAGTATGATTAGAAACAACCAGCTAATAACTTTATTTTTTATCGAGTACTCAGCAATGCTCACAGCTCAGCTCCCTTGATTTTCATACCGTCGCGTAATTTTCTTAAGTTCGATTTAATCAATACATCGCCTTTTTCGATGCCAGTGCCAACCAAGGCACCATTGCCAGTTATCTGGTCAACCGTCACTGGATAACGATGCGCTTCACCTTGTTCAAGCTTCCAAACATAGAACTCTTGGCTTTGTTTACCCGCGTCAATTGCGGTCATTGGCACTTGAAATGCTCTATATGTATTAAGGCCAGCTTTAACTAAGTCGACCGAAACCTTTGCACTAGTACCAGGCAGAACCGGTTGCTCAGTTTGTGCCATTCTTAACCACAATTCATAGGTCTGGCTTTGCGGGTGAAGCTCACTGGTATGCTCGTAATACGCAATAGGATAGCTACCATTGTGACCAGCAAAAGTCGCCATTGGCTTATAGTCCTGCGCGTTTGTTTCCGGGTTTAACATTGCTAGAACCGAGTCAGACACTTCTATCTTTACGTAAACTTTGTTGTCTTGATAAATGGCAAAAACCTGCTCACCAGGCGAGACATTCTCAAACTTTTTCTTATCGACTGAAGACACTACGCCATCAAAAGGAGCACGCAAGCGCATGTACTTCATTGTTGCCTTTGCTGACCCGAGATTCGCTTCTGCTAGCTGGAAGTTCGCTGTTAGCTCATCAAGTTCAGCTCTCGAGATCATCTTATTTGCACGCAGATCCTGACCACGTTTCACCTGCTTCAGCGCAAGCTCATATTTCGCTTGAGCGTCGTTTAGTTTTTGTTTTGCTTTTGAATCATCAAGTATCGCTATCGTTTGACCTTTAGTGACATTGTCACCTTCCTTAACCAAAATTGATGCAATTTCACCATCTAAACGAAAGGCAAGTGGCGTTAGCTCAGCAGGCATTACCTGACCGTTGAAATTGCGATATTGGCTTTCGGATGCAGCTGCAACGCTAAATGTGTCCACAATAAATGGATTCGCTTCACGATGTGTTGAGTCTGGTGTACAAGCCGACAGCATGCCTACCGAGAGAGCCGCTAGCGCAAAAGTTCTGATACGCATGTTAAATTCCACCTTCTTTCGTCCATGCTTTAACTTGTTGACCTGGTGAAAGATTTTCCACTCCAGCTTGAACGATCAGATCACCACTCGTCACTCCACTAATAATGTTTCCATCGGTATCTAGCTCTACGTCAACCAAAGATAGAGTTTGAGTGCTAGCATCGAAACGATATAGCTGTCCTTGGCCTTGCTGCTTTGTTACCCAAGCTGCTGAAGCAATGTTAAAAATATCGGAGTTTTGATTGTTAAGAAGTTTCACCTGCCCCGTCATTCCCGGCAGTAAGTTGAGAGACTCTGGTCGCTTAAATGTTAAACTCGCTTTGTAGCTATTTGTATCTGGGTCTGGTTGAGTCGAAATCTCTTTAAATTCAGCTGGCATTGAAATTTGCTTGTGGCTATCCATCACGACTTGGAATGTCGAATCTGCGATATGATCTAAACCGTAGGTCTCGGCATAGCTCACCGGGACAGTCAACACAACATCTAGGACACTGTTATCGATGAGATTTAGTACAGGCTGATTTGCGCCTACAACTTGATGCTCTTTGCTAAAGGTGATGGACACTACTCCATCAAATGGCGCGACTATTTGTGTGTAATCGAGATCTGTTTTTGCTTGCTCTAATGCCGCCTTTGCTGCTTTAAACTGAGTTTCATTTTGATCATAGGTATCGACACTGATTAACTTTTTATCATGCAATTGAGCTGCTCGCTCGAAAGCCGTTTTGGCTAAGTTGTATTCAGCAAGACGCGCATCAAATGCAAGTTGGTAGTCTGTAGGATCGAGTGTCGCCAGCACCTCGCCCTTTTCCACAACCGTCCCCATTCGAACTTTAATACTCTCTATTTCACCCGCCACTTGAAATGACAAAGCTGCACGGTCGGTCGCATCGATAGTAGCGATAAACGAGTCGTAGTGGTTGAGCGATAAGTCGGGCACTTCCACCAGCTTAACTGGCTTCACGACTGGCTCACTGATTTCTGAATTTGCTTTATTGCAGCCTGCAACCGCAAGAGCAATAGCCCCAACGGCTAAAGCCTTTGTTACTTGTTTTATTCTTTCTGATGATGTGTCCATGATTTAGCATCTTTGTTTATTACACACCCGTGCAGTATATAAAGATTGTGCCCAAGATCAATATTTATTTTCCATGCGTGCAATATAATAATTAAACGATCTATACTGTTTATAGGTTCTTTGATGAAATGAAATGAAATTTCTGGTAGAAAGAAGGCGTTCCACGAGATTGACGAGAATTATGACTGAAAGAAAGCAAGGCCGAAGAAGTGCTCAAGATGCGGAAAAAACAAAATGCGAGATAATGCGTGTCGCTACTGAGCTGTTCTGTGAGTTAGGTTATGAACGTGTATCACTTCGAAATATCAGCGATAAAGCAGGTGTTTCTCATAGTTTGATCCGTCATCACTTTGGTAGCAAAGAGCAAATTTGGTACGCAATCAGTGATGGCCTGCACCATTACATGGAAAAGTACATCAGAACGATTATTCAACATATGCCCGCTGATGTCGGCTCAAACGTCAAGCTATACAACTTTTCTGTTCGACTTTTGGCACATATGCTCGAATTCAAACAGCCAATGCAGCTCATCGCCGATGCAGTCAGACAAGAAGACGCGCTATTCGATTATTTCATCGATAATTCAGGTGAAATTGAACAACTTATTTTCCAATTGGCTGACCAATACAACGAACAACACCCAGAAGCTAAAATCAAGATATGGGAAATCAAGTGGCAAATGATCATGTATGCTCATGGTGCGGCCAGCTTAACGCCTTTTATGAAAGAAACTTGGGTAGATGAAACCGACTCTTTGGAAGTTTGTCTGTTGAGGCATTGGGAGATGTACAACACTATGATGGCATGTCGCTTCCAAGTGCCTGATGAATATATCTTGCGCCCAACGAAGGTGTCGGATTTGCTGTATGAAGTTGAATGTGACTTGAAAGGCTTATCTGAAGAGATTTCATAGCTTTTGCTACACAAACCCGCACAGATCGGCATTAAAACCATAGCTCAATAACCAACAATAGCCGTGCTTAATCAATCTGTTCAATATTGAAATGTTTGATTGGAAATTGATCCTAATCAATTCCAATCGAACTCGCTTATCGTATGTTCTGTACAAAAATTCACTTGAGTGAAGCTAATAATGATGAGCATACAAAACAATACTTCAATTACACTGGATATGATCCACTCAGCAATAAGCAAAGTCGAGATAGCCAGTAAAATCGATCTTGACGCTTTGAAGGAATTTATCAGCGCAAACACTACCATCGCAGTGACCTCCTTCACAGAAATGAGCCAATGCGATAGCTTAGATGACAAATTTAAACTGGTTACTTCAAGTTTTCCTCAATTTATCGATCATTCCCAACAACTGATTGAAACTTCGATTCTTCTTAGTTCATAGCGTTAAATCAAACGATTGATATCCTTAGACCAACAATTCGCTAAGAAATCGATAAAACTGCGTACTAATGGGGTTTGGTAACTTCTCGAAAGATAGACGGCCCAAAGCGCGTAGCTTGGTGACGTATACTCGGTAAGAATGTATTCTAGCTTTCCTTGTTCAACCAATGGGTTAGCTAAGTCACAAGGCGCTCTTATAATTCCTTTGTCGCGCATTGCAGCGGTCATTAAGGTTCCTAACTCATTGGCGCGAATCGAGCCTGCCACACTAGGTTCAAATACCTCCCCTCCTCTAACTAGCTGCCAATGATTGGTTTCTAGGTGTATTAGACAGTTATGCTCTTCAAGATCTTTAGGGTTGGTCGGAGTGCCATTATCTTTTAAGTACTGTTGACTTGCACAAATGGCAGAGTCAATCGACATCAGTTTCCTCGCAATTAAACTATCGTCAGGCTTTTCTGTATAGCGTAACGCGATGTCTACCCGCTCATCGACTAGTTCGGTGAAGCTATCCGATGCGATAATATCGATGACCACGCTTGAGTTCTGTTGAGTAAATTCAATTACCGCATCAATCAGCATATTCTGTGCTAAACCAATGGGTGATGCGACTCTGATGGTACCCGTGAGCTCTTCGCTTAATTGCGTCGATTCAAATACCATTGCAGCTGTTTCATCAAGTATTTTCTGGCAACGGATGTACGCCTGCTCACCAGCTGCCGTTAAACTCACCTTTCGGGTCGTACGATGAAGCAGTCTCTGATTCAACCAACTTTCGACTTCTTGTACATGGCGTGAAACCTGTAAGCGACTCAACCCCAAAGATTCTGATGCCTTAGTGAAGCTTCTACGATTAGCAACTTCGACAAAGCTTTTAATAGCAACTAGCCGATCCATAACTTGATTAGTAACCTCAAATGAAACAATCAATGTCATTTTTGCCAGTTTTTCTCTAAAAACACAACCATTAGAGTGTACATAAGTTTTCAAGCAATCTATTCCAAAAGGGGAATTATCATGAAAGTTGTAGTATTAGGTGCATCAGGTTGGATCGGCAGCCACATCGTAAATGAAGCAAAGTTAAGGGGACATCATGTTATTGCTCTTGTCCGCAATGCTGAAAACTACGCAGTGGAAGACGTCGAAATACGTCAATTTGATTTGAACAGTAGCAATAGTTCGTTACTCGACGCAGTTCAAGGGGCAGATGTAGCAATCGCCTCTATTGGTGGACGCGCTAAAGGCAACCATGACATTGTTGCAGCCACGGCAAATCGACTTCTAGAAACACTGCCTGACGCGAACATCGATCGCTTACTGTGGGTTGGCGGCGCTGGCTCACTTGAGGTCGCTCCTGGTGTACCTTTGATTTCTGTCCCTGAGTTTCCTGCAGAATACAAAGCTGAAGCGGTTGCTCAAGGTGAAGCTCTGAATGCGTTTAAAGAGGCAAAAAGTCAGCTAGATTGGACCTTTATCAGCCCTGCAGCTGAGATATTTCCCGGAGATAGCCAAAGCGCATATCGAGTTGGTGGTGACCAGCTTTTAACAGATTCACAAGGTAATAGTCGAATCTCTGTCGCGGACTATGCGGTTGCCATGATTGATGAGCTCGAAGCTCATAAGTACTCAAAACAACGCATTGGCATTGCTTACTAACCTCAAAACAGTGGCGAGTCTCACGCTCGCCAACTCTTAATCCTCTAATTCAGCTCTTGGATTAACATTTCTGGTGTGAGGATCTTGGTCAAAAGATGGGATATATCAGGATCAGATATTGGCTCTAGCGCATATACCGGTTTTCCTAGTCCTAACGCGTAGCCAATATCTAGAGCCACACTTTTTCCTACATAGCCTTCAAAGTTTAGAATGTAGGTCATATCTGACTGCTTAATACGCTCTAAGCATCCATCTATGCCGCCAGATTGCTGAGGCTCTGATATCAATACTTCACAGCCCTCTCGTATCAACTGTGAACGAATAGCCTGCATCTGAGCTAAATTTTTGAAGCTTCCTGCAACGTAAACTGTTTTATTCATTCTAATTCCTAAATGTGAATGGCCATGCTCTAGCTAGACTCTTCCCTAAGAATCGTTAAACACTGGCTTTTTATAGCAATTTCTCCATACCGAGAAGTGTCCAAGGCTTACCTTCAAATAGCCTGACATCAGACTGTTTCGAAGTGACACGAAACCCTAGCGATGCGTAACTACTTCTAGCGGCATGGTTTTGCTCGAACACAACTAAACTTAACTTAGATACTTGATAATTTTCTTGAGCTAACTCAATAAGTTGAGTCAACATAGCCTTAGATATACCTTGCCCTCTAAAGCCGGAACAAATATAGACGCGACATATTCTAAAGTGAGACTCCGAAATTCGAAACAACTCCACGTAACCCGCATTCACATCATTTACCGTAAAGACAAAAGGAAGTACTTCACGGTGCTGGCAGTGCTCGGAGATTTGATCAAGAGTCAGAGGAAACTCAAACTTAGGCCCACCCCACAAATAGTTCAGCTCACTTGAGTCTATCCACTCTATCAGCAATGGATAATCTTGCTGTTCAAAAGGCCTTAATTTCTCCATATTGCACCGTTCTCCCAGAGCTCGCTAGAAAATACCAAATATAACACGTCAATCATTCAGTATTTATATCGCTCCTAAGGACTCTGCACAAAGGTTTTGGTGGGTGCTGAAATCAGGAGCGAAGCTAGTCGTAGTATCGGTCTTAATAGATTGTGCTTCAGCCGATTTGTAAAAAGATAGCTGAGACCAAAATTCCCACAACAAAACTTGGCGCGTGAAATCTTTGGCTTCTTGTCTGATGATACTCTTTGGCTAGGTCTTCTTGATAAGATTTGATGGCGAGTTGTTTAATATAACTGTTCTGCATGTTCGCTCTCCTTATTGATATAGTATTAGAGAGCTTAAAACCTCAAGTAAAGTTGAGGTCAAGGTAAGATTTCATGATTTTGTGAAAAGACAAACGCAGTGAATGCGCTTGTCTTTTGGCTACTTACAAAATGTTTCAATGTAGAGAGCTTCAACTTTATCTCTCGCCCATTGCGTTCGGCGTAAAAACTTCAAAGAAGATTTAATCGACGGATTACTGTAGAAACAGTTAATTTGAATTCGCTCATCCAAACCTTCCCATCCATAGTGTTCTTGCAAACGTACAAGGATCTTTTCTAAGGTTAATCCATGCAATGGATTGTTTGGTTGTTCTTGGCTCATCTGCGTCTTCCTAAGACATTAGGTCAATGCGCCAGTTTAGCAGATCAATACCTGAAAGTTTTTGGTTTGTTGTATGAGAATTTCGCGTCCCCCTCAAATAGAGCGAATCTCGTCAATGCTTTAGGTCAACGCGAGATGGTTTAATGGAGCCCAAGCTACCTGTTCGACAGAGTCTACCTTTCGACACCATATCCAACCATTAAGCTCATAGAGCTTCACCACTCGCTCGCCAAGATTAAGAGTGTGCTCAACGGCAGTATAGTCTTCCAGTACTGTTGCTCTACCTACGGCAATGTCTAGAATCTGTTTCGGAACCCAACCTTGTTTGTTATTACCGCGGCAAAGTACCCAATTTGCCCACTCTCCTTTAGGATCTGACTCTTCAATTAACTCTAATACCTCTCCCGTTACAACTTGAATGGGAGACTCTGGCGCATCTTGATATTCTTTTACAACCTTGTATTCCATGACGTTTCCTTGTTCCACTGAAGGGAATCACGTTCCACCAACTAAGCATAGTGCTTTCGTTGTTCTTTAGTTACGTAGCTTAAATTTTTTCGTCATTCCTTGGCAAGACGGTGACACGAGCCTATATCCGAGTTTTTCATAGAATGCAGGCTCATCTGCAATCATTGAGACGTATGATCCCTCTAACGCTACTGAAGAGAGATACATATCAATATATTCCATCACTCGTTTTCCTAAGCCCATCCCTTGATAGTTAGGGTCAACTGCGACATCGACTACCTCAAAATTACATGCGCCATCACCGACGACTCGGCCCATCGCAATGAGAGAACCCTCTTTTCGAATTGAGATCGCATATAGACTGTTTGGCAATGCTATTTGCGCTGCTTTTAGCGATTTAGCAGACAAGCCTGCGGCCACGCGCAGCTCGCAAAATTCGGCAGCACTCGGTATTACTTCTTCATACTTAAATGTCATTAGGAACCTCTCTTTAACTACTGCTCTATATTACACAAAAACACTGTATAAATGAACAGTAATATTTTCAAGAGAGATTAAAATGACTAAAGTGCCCACCGGAAGAATGGACGTTTACCTTCCATTCGTTCTATTTCAGCACCAAGCCTTGTGTAAAATTTATGTGCTTTGGTGTTGTATGGGCTCGCTGTCCATGAGATGTGGGATGCTAAGGCCTTTTTACCCTCTAATTTGAGAACCTGCATGAGATCTGCGCCATATCCCTTTGAGCGAGAATTTCCGTCAACAAGCAAATCATCAAGCCAAATTGACGGTTCTCCGCTAAAAGATGAGTAACGATAGTGAAATAGTGCAAAGCCCAACACTTCTCCATCCACTTCTAATAGCAAAGCATGAGCAAAGGGTGACTCGCCAAATAACGTACGTTGAATCTTCTCAACGGTCGTTGAGATTTGCCCGTCAAACCCTTTCATGCTGCGGTCGAACTCGGCTTTTTGCTCAATGAGCTCAAGCAGTTTACCTGCATCTCGTTTCGACGCTTTCCTTACATTCACTCAACTTTCCCCTACAGCACAAAACACATTAACAAACTGAATGCGCCAGAAATAAATAGCAACATGCTAATACCAACATCAAAATTTGACTGACTGTCATTGGCTTTGGGTTCATCGGCTATTGATGCTGCCATCCTTGTCGCTGGATTAGGGCTATGTCTTAAATAAGGCTCTTTACCTGGCTTCGCAATGAGATAAAGGCCGCTAAGACTCCATTGAATGAGCAGAGCGTAAAAAAAGTAATCACTGATAAAGTTCAGCTCGGGTACCGAAAACAATAACTCACTGATATGCAGTGCAAGAGAGACCAACCCATTAACCACGAGCACAAATATTAAGATTCTTAACACGTTTCCTCCTTCTATCAGTACGAATCAAATGGCGTAAGGTCTATACCTTCAATTCTGCAAACGTCCCTAATGGTGGGGTTTGAGCACAAACGCTTTAAATATGCGGCTAGATGGTCAAAACTAAGTGGAGACTTTTCAATTGGCAATGACCACTCCGCTAGCATGAATAAGAAATAGTCACACGCTGTTAGCGTCTCGCCCAACAGGTACTCATTCTTTGCGAGCTGATCATTGATAATTGATAGTGCACCAGCGATTCTTTCATCTTGAGCTTCAACAACGTTTGGAATGGTCGATTCATCATTGGTATGACGATGAGGATAATAACGAACCATAAGCTCAGCTTGCAGCGTATTGTTAAGAAATGCGAGCCATTGGAAAAACAGAGGTCGATTAGGATCGCCTCTTGATGGCATTAGGGTCGAATCCGGGTGAAGCTCACAGATATGAATACAAATAGCAGGGCTCTCGAAAATAGCTTGTTCATTCACCACTAATGTTGGAATTCGTCCTGCGGGATTTAACTTAAGATAATCTGCCGATTTCTGAGAGTTTGACTTTTTATCGACTAACAATAACTCATAGTCTGCGTTTAAATGATGAAGCAAAAAATGAGGAGCTAAACTCGCATTGTTTGGATAATAATAGAGCTTGAACAATATGGACTCCTTGTCTCTAAACTAGCACGCGATCTGGCGCTAATAGTTTAGTTAAGTAATTTACTGAATGCCATGCCTATTAAAAGCAGCTCTCAGACTACGAATACACAGTATGCACTGTACTTTGTCACCTAACGACGCAACGTAATACAATGTATCACAAATTGGTTGTTACAGAGTTTCTCGCAATTTTGCGCTTGCTAACAACTCAATTGAATCTTCTGAAATACGCCTTACTTCAAAATAGCCACCCGATGAAGAAAGCTGATAGACATTCAAAGACTCAGAACCAAGTTTCTTAAACCAATACGGTGCTAAAGAGCATTGTGCAGAGCCTGTCGCCATATCTTCAGGAATGCCGATTTTGGGAGCAAAATATCTTAAAACATATCCATTTGAGCCATTAGCAGCTGTCACGATTAAAGCGTGATGATCATCTAACTGCCTAAAACGAGCATCATCTGGCTGAAAACTCATTACTGACTCTATTGAAGGCAACACTAAGACTAAATCTCGCGTTGAAAATGCCTCTATAGTGTCAACCGCCAAGTCCACAATTTCTGATGGAACGCCACAAGATCTACCTGTCCAACTTGGTAGTATAAGAGCATATAATCCATTATTTATAGCAACCGACACCTCTCCGTACTGACTACTAAAATCGACCTTGTCGAGTTTGTACTTAGAAATAATTGCAGCGCCAGCCCCCAAGCTTCCATGTCCGCAAAGGTTAATTTCCCCGTCCATGGCAAACCAGCGAATATGAAATTTTTCACTGTTCTTCACAACAAATGCGGTGACAGGTAGCCCCGCTTCACAAGTGATTTTCATTAACTCTTCATCTGTGGGCCACTTATCCAGTTCTAATACACCACAAGGGTTACCCGAAGCAGATTCTCCACCAAATACATCATATATATCTACTTTGATATTCCACCATCCTTGCTTGCAGCTTAACGCCTAAGTAACCAGTAAACAACGCAGCCATCCAGTTGATACCATAGTGCCGCGTACACCTAATTCATTTCAAACCAAAAGCGCCGAATGCTACCAATCTCCCTTAAACCTCATGTATTTTAGCTACTCGACGCCTACAAAAACTTCTCAATTAGAACTTCGTCTACATATTCTCCACGAACTTTCGCATGATTCTTCGCAGTACCTACGATTTCAAAACCTTGTTTTAGATATGCAGATAAAGCTCGCTCATTGTCGCTTCGGACGTATGCAAACAACTTTTCATAACCTTTATGCTTTGCAACGTCGAAAGTCGAGCTGAAGAGTTTTTTAGAAATTCCCTTGCCGCGAGCACTTTCACATACAAACGTACCAATGATGCCGACATGGTCAAAGGCCTTTGTGTATTGCGCAAATGGCTCAATATTTTGGAAAGCAATGACCTTCGAGCCACCATCAGACAAGGCAACAGTAAATACACCACGCTCTGGAAAATGAGCAATGAACTCTTTTTCTTGTTCCGGTGTGAAGGTCGTATCCAATACAGTGTATAAGCCTTCAACAATGATTGGGTTGAGGACGTTTGTAATACCCTCAGCGTCATCTAACGTTACCTGGCGTATAACTAAACTCATGCAACTTAACTCCTATTAAATTTGAAGCTAACTTGTACATGAGTTCACTGCTTGGGGCAACAACAAACGTAGCGCTTAGGTGCAAGCAACAAACCACCTTACCTAAACAATGCTACTAAACAACTAGGCTCACAATAAGTCAGATCGCCGAGCGCGTTAGCTAACCTTCAGCTGATTGTTAAAGCGCAGTTTGACAATGTTGCTCATAGTCAGACAACAATATTGAGTAAAAATACTCATCCCACCACACGTCATTCCCTTTGGGGATGCACTGGCGGAAATAGCCCTCTCGCACCATTCCCAGTTTTTCCATGAGGCGATAAGAAGCATTATTTTCTGGTTGGGCGGTCGCGATCACTCTATGAACACCAAGTGTTTTAAATGCATATTCTAGTGTCTGAGAGGCGGCCTCATACGCAAAGCCGTTGTTCTGATAGCGGGGATTAATAACCCAGCCAATCTCATAAGTATGATCGCCAAACCAAGCAAAAAATTCTACGTGCCCTATTACTTTACCGCTCTCTTTATGACAAATTGCGAACGCTTTAGAGTTGTTTTCGATGAACTTTATCACATCACCTTTCGTCAAAACCCCTTCAGGTAAGTAGAACGTAGTCTCACTATCAGACATATACTCATAAACATCTTCCACATCTTTCTCCAAAAAATGTCGGATATTCAAGTTTTGAGTTTCAATATTCATCGCACACAACCTCTACTATTTACCCTCACGTCTTGCGAATCTGCCAACAACGTTTTACTAAGTGAATTTACAACTGCGCGGTATAAACGCACACCTCACGCAACTGACCTTGAGCTTGAATTTTTTTGGTACCAACATACGTTGCACCTAACTTACTTATCACTGATTTCGAACGCTCATTTTCAGTTAAATGCATGACTTTGAGCTTGCTCAAACCTAGGTTCTCTTGAGCATACTCGATAAGTGCTCTCGCCCCCTCTGTAGCATAACCGACTCCCCAAAAAGGAACACCCAACCAGTACCCTAGTGTTCCTTCTCCCTCTTCAAGCCGAGGAAAACTCACTGCACCAATTAGAGTATTACTACTCTTTAAAACCAAAGCGTAAACGATGCCTCTGCCGGTGTTAAATAGATCTTGGTGCGTACTAATCCAGTCACTAGCATCTGTTAGCTGGTATGGGTGCGGAATATTCGCTGTCATATCCGAGATGACTTTTTCACCCGCGAGTTCCGCGACTCTTATTGCATCAAGCTCAGTGAAGGGTCTCAGAATTAGCCTTTTCGTTTCAATTGTTGATTGCATAATTTCCTCTTCACCTTATGGTATAACGCGGCCTTAAGGTGTGAGCAACGTATTACCGATGCCGCCGTATACCACCTTAACCACTAAACGCAACGCATAGAAAAAGCCACGTGTTGCGATTCACTCTTAAACAAATTGTTGTATGTACTCTGCGCCTACAGTGAGGCGTATAGCTCAGTTAATGTCGGAAACCTTGAGCAATCCCAATCAGTTGGAAGCTTGATTTCCTTACAAGATTTAACCAACTTTAGAGCTTTGGTGCTATCTGAATTACAGCTAGCATCTGCTAGCTCATCAAGCAGAGTGAGTTCATGCTCTCCCGAAATAGGGCTTATGAAATGGGGTAAAATGCCCCAACCGGTATCCCACGTATGCATTTCAAATTTCGATAATGCATACAAGTCACGAATAAGGCTCCCCTTGATAAATGCTAAGCCTTTGAAATCCCGAAAACCAAAATTATCAGCAGACTCCAATTTTTCACGGCATAACTTCCACGCCTTCCCTGCGACTATAAAGTTTGCCGTTGGCACGTCACAAGGATCAAAATCAAACTGCAAGATTTGATGATGAACATCGTCAAGTTGAGCATCAACAGCTACCCACCCCTTGTCACTATCCCAATACTCACAAACCCAGTGGTCTTCAAAGTGATTTTGAGCTAGGTAAGTGGCAAATCCACTTCTTATTCGAGCTGGGACGCCTTTTGACCTTAAAATTGAGCAAACCATTAGTGAAAAGCCTCTACAGATACTGACCACTCTATGATTTGCTTTCTTGAAAGCATGAGAAGGTTCGCCCGATTTCAATACTGCTAAAGATACCAAATCCTTAGCATAACGAGTCTGCATTTCCGTAAGCTTGGCCGACGAGTCAACCTCTACATCATAGTGTTCAAGCCAATACGAATGAATAAGGTTCCCTTGAACAAATTTACATATACCCGGGATATCATCAGGTACTTCGCTGATATCTAACTGATTATCTGCCAGCTCTGTAAACTCGTTGTGTTCTATATAGTCGTTAACATCCATTTATTTTTAAACCTTTATCGGATAAATTCGCTTATACACATCACGCTGCGCTAAGTGGCTAGCAGCGTATATTGCGACAATTCAAATAACCACCTTAAACACCCTTGCTGACTAGAATCAAAGGTGCCGAGCGTTGGTAGTCAATCTTGATCAGATTGTTAAAATCTGAAGATGAGGAGCAACCCTCACTAGTTCTTTTAAGGCTATTTTGTCAGCTGCTATTTCAACCGCCGCTGACTCTATAGTGCGCCACTCAATGCCCTCTGCTTCATAGGGCTGAATTTCGCCATCCCAGCAGCTTACAATAAAGTAGTGAACTAGTTGTAGCTCTTCAGTTGGGTGAAATAGTGAGCACAAATATTGATATGTAATTGGCGTAACATTCAATTCTTCTTTGACCTCACGAAACAAAGCTTGAACTGAAGTTTCTCCAGTTTCTATATGCCCACCGGGGTTAGTGATTAAACCAGGATCGGTTTCTTTGTGCTCACTCCGTTTCTCCAAGAGAACTTCTGAACCATTTAGCATAATGAAAGAGACGCATTCGTGAGCGTTCAATATAAATATTCCTTCTAATTTCTAACAATCTCTTAAGGCGTGAGCAACCCTCGCACCATAGCTAATCCGTTGTGTTATGAGCAATAAACTGGACTTAATAAACGGTGATGATCCGCCTTTGTGAGACTGTTAGTTGATTACTTTAATGTTTGGCGCAATTTCCCTTTATAACCATTAACTTCTACTTCAGCGAAAGAGCCATTGAAAAGTGTCATATTTGGGGGAAGATGACCAATGTCTACATCATAGATTACCGGAAGGTCTAAACTATCGGTCACTTCAAGCAAGGCATCTTGTATTGAGATATCCTTACCACAGTTATTTAAAACTGAACTCCTACCAACGATCAACCCGTTACAAATATCGAATACACCCTTGTACTTTAGACTCTGTAATGCGCGCTTAAAAACAGTAGGTGGCATTTCTACGTTCTCCAGATATAGAATCATTCCTTCCGGTTTGAAACTTTGCCACAGCTTGTTAACGTCAAAATATTCCGTGCCAATCAGATGCATCATCGTATCGAAACAACCACCAATCAAACGACCTGAAAACGAAGCTTGCTTGTTTCCAGACAGTTTCCATTCCGTCAACTCTGTTGTATTCAAAATGAAGTTAGGGTCGTGATTAAAGGCACTTCCATCGATTTGGTAGTGCGTGGATGACTCTTGGTCAAAGCTAGAGCCGGTTGGCAACGTTAACCATTTTAAAGTATCTGCTGTCAGACTGTCACACTCGCTAGGGTGCAAGTCCATTAAATTTGAACAATGGACTGTAACCCAGCCCAGCTTAGTTGTTAGAGCTGTTGAAATTGTGCTTACGTCTGAATATCCAAAAATCCACTTAGGTTTTGCTGTCCTTAATTGCTCGTAATCGAGAAGCGGTAAGATATCCATAGCGAATTCTCCTCCCCAAGGAGGCACGACTGCATCAAATGTGTCATCACACAAAAAGTTCATCAATTCTGCAGCGCGCCGTTCAGCGCTTGCACTTATGTGGTGTTTGTTTTCATACAAGCACTCACCTTCAACTATAGTAAACCCCCTACTCTTCAAGCCTTCTATTACGATACCTAACCTGTCATGAAGTGGCGTGGGTACACCAGATGAAAACGCTGTAACAGCGATTTTACTTCCTTTAATTAGTGGACGTGGATATTTCACAGTTGCTCCTTACAACTAACGCCACGTTGAAGTGGAAAGCGCAACCGCCCAACCTAAATCATTGCGCTGCAGACACTTAATCCGATTCAAAATGAAAGTACCAAACGTTACGAATTCGATTAAATTTCTTGTCACGCATTTTCTGGAGGCGCGCCCTTGAACTGGGGTACACCTTTAGCGATGAGTTCCCATGACGCTTTAGAATCTACATAAATATGGCGACTTAGCTGAATATTGGGATCTCCATTTAAGCAACCTAAGGTAACACCATGAACCATGCCTTTATATACACCGACCAACGTTGATCCACATTTCGAGCAAAACTGAAGCCCAAAGCCATGCTCGCCGACATAAGAAGTTAGAAGCTCCTCACCACTAACCCACTCAAATTCACCTTGTTTAACAAGTGCGTAAGCAGAAGCTTGAGAACTAAATGCTTTGCGGCATCTGGAACAATGGCAAGAACGCGCGTCATAAAGACTACCTTCGACTTTATACTTGATTTCACCACAAAAGCATTCACCAGTAATAGTCATAACCTTTTCCTATGCATACGTGAGCAACACGACTGACAAACCTAAACCATTGTGTCGACAACACAAAAGTCGATTAAAAAAACCAAAGTGCTAAGTGTTGAGGTTCAACCTTAACCCCCTCATTACAAAGCGGAACTCTAGTTTAGCGACTTTTCTAACCAAACCGAGCCAATGTACTTTCCATTTTTCTTAGCATACTCGTTAAAGACGCCTATTTCTCTAAAACCAAAACGTTTATGTAAGGCGACTGAGGCGTCATTGGGCAATGCAATACCGGACAGTACCCTATGAACTCCATAACCAGAAATTGATGAGAATAGTTTTGAATATAGGCTTGAGCCCACTCCTTTCCCTTTTGCTGTCGAAGTTAGGTACACGGTAACTTCAGCAGTGTCCTCAAATGCTGAAATCTCCCTATAAGGTTGGGAACATGCAAAGCCTAACAATTCTCCATTTTCTGTAGCAACGAAAAGTTGATGCTTACTATCGCGCGAAAATTGAGAGAACCAATTTTCTCGATTTTCTTGGGTGGATGCACACTCCTCAAAACGCGCGTTAGTATTCTCAATATAATAATTGAATATGTCTGTGATCGCTGCAATATCAGTTAATTCCCCGACCCTGATTTCCACATAAATTCCTTTTATCTTCGAGCCCTAGAACGCCAAGCGTTACGAATCAACCTTAGACGCTTTGCTGTGTGAACCTTCTAGCTCTGCTGATTGAATAGTAGTGGTAATGAGGTCTTCAAAAAGCTCTAACTGCCCAGCTGGAATGAGTTGATGTTGTATAGTTTTACGTTTATCAGAATCGAATAGCCTCTCTGCCACCCAACCAATTAAATACATCAGTGAAAGACAACCTCCAGCAGTGGCTACATTACCTTCTACCACTAGAGGTAAATCTTGAACATCTCCACCCATATTTTGCAGAACGCTCTTAGCGTCTGGATTGGTCGTTAACGGCTTACCTTTAAGTAAACCGAGTTCATGAAGGATGAATGATCCCGCACAAATCGAACCTATTAGCTGCTTAGTTGGGTCAAGATTTAGCGCCGACATAAATCCTGTATCTTTCATGGCTGCTGGTATACCACGTTTACCACTCGTGATAAGAACTACATCTTGATTCGTTACCTCTGAAACATGTCCGTCAGTTTTAACCTTGATACCAAGATGGGAGTAATGTTCAGGTTTAGTCCCTAGTATGCTTACCGTCCAACTATCGGGCGTTCGCCCAAGCAAGTCATACATAAGAAAGAAGTCTACATCAGTGAAATCATCAAACAAAACAACGCCGACTTTATACATAATGTTTAATCCCTTTCGTTCATCTCATAGGGTCGCACAATGCTAAACTAAGGTTCGAACAGCTCTAACACCTCGGCTAGATCATTGTGCCATAGCCAATAAACTTGCTAGCGGTGAAAGCGCCAAGCGTCCGGGAACTGCTTGAGTTAATTGCTATATGCATTTAGGAATATGCTCGCTTAGGTCTTTCTCTGCGAGGTTCTGGATTTTTGAACAGTCCCCAAAGAATTGCAAATTAGCTTCACAGTAGTGGACTAATACTTGATTCAGTACACTCTGCTCTGAATATTGACCATCTAGTTTGGTATAAAGATTGAGGGTTGTTTGCAGAGTGTCTGCAATAAGTTCCTCATTTTGCATAGTCAACATTCCTAACTGCAAAGCATTCAATACTAAAACGGTTGCGAGTGCATCTGATTCGACATCATCGAGTTCACACATAGTATAACGAGCTAACAAGTTCGACTTTTCGACTAGAGGTGAAAAATCTTTCCTATTAGCTAACCTGAATGCATGTGAACCTTTTTCGAAACCCTTTTGAAACTCTGCTTCCTTAATAACTTCTACTTGTTTGTTTACAACATAATAACTTGCATATGCACCGAGACTTAACGCCACTAGAAAGATTACTATATATCTGACCATCATTGTGCCTCCTGCACATAACGCTTTGTTTAGTGACTAGTAACGTAACCGCTGCACTCAAACAAATCACCGTAAAGACCGTATCACGCCAGAATCAACACTGCCGAGTGTTGACAGTCTATCTAGAGCGATTTGTTATACAACACCATTAAAGCTCTTTAACTTTTGCCAACTCGCAATAAAGTATAAAGCAACCAGTAAGAGCCCTTGTAGGCCAGTACCTAAAGATGATAAGTAATAGTAAGGTAAAGATTCTATTATTGTTTGATATTTGTCAGCTTCCAACTCTCCAGCTTTGGCAAGAGCCTTAATTTCAACTACATTCATAGTCATCTGGGCACTACGTAGAACTGTAAAATACAAAAAATACCCACACGCAGCTACTGGCAGTAGAATAAGTATTCGCCCTGTCAGTCTATTGGGGACAGCAAAATGAAACATCCCAATACAGCACAATACCCATACTTGAATCACTGTCGCTGTATACTCATGTCCCATGATGTTGTATTTCTCACCTATATGTAGCCAGTAAATAACCATCGTGATAATGCTTAGGGTTAGAAATATGGCAACTCTGCGAAACTTTGAGTTCAACGATAGAAATAAAGAGAAAAGAAATAAACTTACTACAAAATAGATGAAGAACTCTTGGTTAGGTAGCCAAGCTGTTTCTCCTGCTAACATCGCGATATATCCTGACAAATACAAAGTGGTTGGCGCAAAGACAACAACGAGTATCAATCGAATAACTAACCAGAAAGTAAATTTGACATCCAATTGTAACTTCCTCCATGTCGTACGGTACATCGCCCTATTAAGGTGTAAGAATGCTAGCACCTACCTAAAGTATTGAGCCAATTGCTGCGAATCTGCTAAGTTTTATTTTTACGGCAATGAGTTACTCGATGCCGATGTTTATGCTTTACCCTGCTCGAAAGCTAAAATATTCTCGAATGCTATTTTGAAGTAAAGCTCATAACTGTTTTGCTCTACGTACCCTAAATGTGGAGTAGCCGTTACGTTAGGTAATGACAATAAAGGCTCGTTATCAAGCGATGCTGGTTCATTGTCAAATACATCAACGGCGGCTCGCTTAGTCGGTACGGCTACCAGCTCATTATATAGCGCAGAGCTTTCGACAAGCTCTGAGCGGCTGATGTTCACAAACAGAGAGTCGGATTTCATTAAACTCAAGTCTTGGGCTGTTACGCTCGCCCTAGTGACCTCATTCAAGCGTAGGTGAAGTGACACGATATCCGAACCAGAGAAGAATGCCTCCTTTGATGCGGCGGCTTCAAATCCGTGTTTAAGCGCAAGATTTCTTGATTGTTCACTACCCCACACAACCACTGACATCTCAAATGCTTTTGCATATTGAGCAATTCGTTGTCCAATTTTTCCGTAGCCCCAAATTCCAAGCTTCAAGCCCTTTATAGTTCGGCCCAAACCGAGTACACCTGAGTTTTGCCATTTATCGTTTTGGAGATTGGCTGAATAAGTTGGTATGTGGCGACTTGCCGCCATAATAAGTGCCCACGCCAATTCCGAAGGAGCAACCGGAGAACCACGACCTTCCAACACCTTGACCCCGTACTTTTCACATAAGTGGACATCAATATGATTGCTAACTTTACCCGTTTGACTAATAACCTTTAGGTTGGGCAACTGAGCGAGAAGAGACTCTGTGATGACCGTACGTTCTCGAATTAGGACAAGAGCCTCTGCGTCTTTGAGCTCGGCTACCAACTCTGACTCAGGGAGTGTTTCGTTCAAAATGGACACATCATGGCCTGATAGTAGCTCGAAGCAATCTAGCGCTCTAACCACACCCTGATAGTCATCTAAAACTGTTATTTTCACTGAACTCTCCTTGTTGTTATAACGCCGCGTTAAGTTTATTGTTATGCTCGTGCTGATTTATAGCCAAACCTAGCCAAGTAGTGCCATACTTTTTTGACATCTTGCTCTTCATAGCCCTGCTTGGTAACCGCCAAACCTAGTATCTTTGCATTTATGCTTCCATTTTGAGCTAGCTCTTTAGCTAGTTCTATATACTTCTGACCTCGATAGTCAGGATAACGATTCATTTCTTCAAGTCTAAGCTCATAACCATTATGCCATCTGACTGGAATACCCAAGCTCAAAGCTTGCTGTTCAATAGGGCTAGCGCGAAAAATTGGATCGAGTACAAGACATTCGATGTCGTCTTTTACTGAGATTTCGCCATGTATATGAGCTTCAATATAGTCGTCTAGCAAGTCTGAATTTGAAGCTAGCGCTTTATCTATTAAAGGGCTAACTCGATTGAAAATTGCAAAATCTTCAGGTTCGAAATAACTATCTGGATAACAAAACGTTGTTCGAGTAGAAACATGAGGTTTCAGTTCGAAGTATGAAGACCCAAAGCGAGGAGATGCGCCTGTTTCGTAGTTTCTAAAATTTAGAGCTCCATATTTTGGTCTAAGACTATTTGGAGCGTCATCGTATGCTCCGTCAAAGACATTTTGCTCCCAAAGCCAGCGTTCCCCCCCAACATGCGCCGTCAAACCGCCATTGCTGGTACCTGTTTCAAATTGGGATTTCAGACAGCCGTCTTGTGCAATTGCTTCAAGTATTGGCTTATTCCCAGCAGTAAAGCGATCAGGATGGAAGTTAATTGTAACAACACTAACCATTGAAGAATCAGTACCTTGAGACTTGAGTCTGATGTTTTCGATTGCTTTCTCTACTGCTTTTTGGTCCATAAAACTTCCTATTTTCGGCAAAGAGCACAACGCCCTAATACGGTGTAAGTAACGCAGTACCGAAGGCACCGTAGGTTACACGCAACACATAGTAAAAATGCCACGCGTCACAAATCTGATTGAATTGTTTGTTAGGTTTGTTGTCCAATTTCTTCTTGCCCTCTCAGCCTTTCAAATGCCAAAGGTTTCAAGCCATTTTCAATGTACGTAATAATTTTTGATACGCAAGCATCAACGCTTAAGCTTGATGTGTCCAACTCAAGGTCGTAAGTACAATGACTATGTACGCGATCAAACTGAAAGCGGGCTGCTCCTTGTTTACGGTCCCCCCTAGCCACTTCACGCTTTTCTAGTACTTCTAGAGGACAATGAACGCCAACAAAAACCACAGGCATACCTTCAAACGCTTTAACACAAGCACCTAACCATCCTGGTTGCTGAAGTACGTAGTCTATGATGACGTTATTTCCTGCACGTGCAATAGCGGCTGCTGATTCATGGAAACCATTAACGATATTTGGAAATCGATTTTCCATTAACGTGGAATTATTTAGGTCACATTGAGCGATTTGAGACAGGTAAGTATCAACTGAGACATGTAGGTAAACATCGGCCAAAGCCTGTTGAAGTGCATGGCTTAATGTTGTTTTCCCAGAACTGGATGTTCCATTTAAAAAAATAACCAAAAGATAAGACTCTTTGTAAAATCAATATGATAGCGCCAGCACACTTAGTCGCAAGGAAAATCTAACCTCGCGTTAAGGTGTGAGCAACGCTACCACAGATTTTTGCAACTGTGCCCATAAACAATAATTTCAACGCAAACCGAAAATACCGAGCGTTGCGTGTCTTACACATTATTATGTTAATCAGTCAGCCAATTCACCGCCGATTCGTAGTTACCAAATGATTCCATTTCACCTGATATAAACCAACTGCCTACTTTAGCGGCTAGCTCCTGCCAATTTTTATCACCATAAATGGCTATTTTCTCAATTTTAAAACCAACCTTTAACCCAAGTTGAAAATCATCCCAAGCAGCCCGAAGCTCCCAACCTGAGAACTCAGTAATGTCGACCAACATTTTTATATGCTTTGAATTGATACCCTTTAAACTAGAATTCAAGACTGGAACAATAGCTTTATAGTCTTCGTGAGTGAGTTTACCTGTAGCCTTAAACACTAAAACAGATTCAGAGCCAATACGCTCAATACCTATTGTAATTCCATGACGTTCTAAACTCATAGCGAATACCTAAAGTTGAATTAACCTGTACAGCTTAGGGTAAACGAGCGACAAAAGATGAGAACTAATTACCAGTTTCACGCGTAATTTCAATGATTAACGCCTCGCTAAGGCGCGACAGCGCTATAACACCCAAGTTGAACCATTGCACCGTAAACACTAATTTTAAATCGAAGTGAAATCGGCAAGCGTTACGAATCACTCTTAAATTATGTGTTAGCAATCGGGCTCAAATTTCATCGGAACATCAACCATTCCATGACGGTTTCTAATGCCTTCTGTACGTTTAAAACCAAAACGCAAATAGACGTTTTCCGAATTTACCGCAGAGTTAACAGTAAAGGCACCGCTATTCCCTTTTTTATTTGCTTCTTCCTTAATCGTTTCCCAAAGTTTTCTGGAAATCCCATTACCTTGAAAACTGTCGTCTACAAATAGATGATACAAGTGAGAGTTGTCTCGAACCCCGGCCACTCCAATCACTTCATTCTTCGTAGTTACTGCCACAATATAGTCATAATTTGTGGATAGATATTTCCTAATATTGTCCTCTGACATTGAACTGAGCAAGACATCGTGGACGGACGCGTCACACGTTGGACAAACATATTTTTCTGTTAAAGATAAAATCAATTCACTGATTGACTTCGCATCACTGATTTCTGCTTTTCTGATTTTGATACTCATTATTTCTCCTGATCGCTAACGCCCCGTTAAGGTGTAAGCCGCGCTTAGCTATACTTGAGCGAAGCGAAACTGCCAAGCATTGCGAATCACTCTTAAATTTACTGTTAACATTACAGTTCCCACCCAGACTTATATGTTCTAGCACTCAATAAACTACAGAGCTCATCCATTACTTTCATCGACTTTTCAAGCCTAGGTAGCCTTTCATCCGAAAGAGTATCATTGACCCAGTGACGATTATGAACATACAAGTTGTAAGGATTGATAATACACTTAAAATCAATGCTTAATGATGTCGAGAGCGCAGAGTCAGCCATGTAGCTATGAGGTAGACCCGCTGAGGTTACAAACGTCACCACTTTATCGAAGAGTGCGCCTGTTAAGCTACCATCAGGAGGTGTAGACCCAACGTATTCAATGTATTTTTTTAACTCAGAACAACATCCCCAATTATAAATTGGACTGCATAAAACAATACCACTCGCCTCAGACGTTAGCTTATGTAACGCCTTATATTGTTCCGTCTGATATATTTTGTCGTTGTCAAAATTTGGCACATTAAGTTCGGCCAAATCAACAAATTCAACTTGTCTATCCAGCGATTGTAGTTCGTCAATACATAGCTTAGCGATTTGACGACTTCGACTATTTGGATCCAAGCTCGAACTTACTACCAAAATGTACATGTAATCTCCTATCGAATGCTCACGCCCAGTTAAGGTTTGAAGCATGTGACTACGACACTCAATTTTACCGCCGTAATTACCGAACTTAACCCAAACTAAAAATGCCAAGCGTGCAGAATCTGCTTAAATTTATTGTTATGGCGCTGAACTCAACGTTAGTTCTTGTATATCTATTAGGTCGACTTCCCTACCCAAAATTCGCTTGTACTCGACGAGACGATGAACGGGAATAACTAGTAATTCGATACCTTGATAGAGTTTTACCACTGATTCTGAAAAGTGTATTTCAAGCTTATGCCAAGAACCATCGAGAGCTGATTGTATCTTCGAGCTTTGAGATAAGCCGATTTCAATTTTTTGATTTTGGTAAACTAGCTGGAAATACTCTAGATCCCAACCGTACTCCGTGTAATGAGCTAACGGTTTAGATATGAACTGCGATACGCGAGCCAAGACCTTGTTTACGTCAGAATTACGAATATAAAGATCTATATCAGCGATTTCACGAATTCCACCATGAATAGTTGCCGCTAGCCCACCAACAATTTGGTACTCAACACCCTCTGCCTCCAAGAGATCTTTGAGCCATTTCAGGGCCACTTTCACTTTATCACTCATCTAGTCCCCTTAGCTGGATTTTGCCCTACGCTATAACGCTCTGTTACGGGGTGAGCAACGCTACCACCTACCTCAAACATTGTGCCGTAAACACTGAAGCCGATTCAAACTTAAAGTGCCAAGCGTTACGAATCAATCTTAAACAGTTTGTTAGCAGTATTTTTCTAGGTGACGCCATCTTTTTCGCACGCTATCTGTCAACTTAAGCTGAAATTCATACCCAAGGTCATTTTCACGAGTTAACTCAAAGCCTAAGCGCTGGTGAAAATTTATTGAAAGCCTATTGTTTCGAAGAACATTACTAACAAGAATTTCCACATTGTTTGAATTTACAAAACGAGCCAATTGAGCAAACAAGGACATGAATACAGCTCTATTTCTATGTTCAGGATGTACTACGAACATCGGCACAAACCATCTAGTGGGTGACCGCTCTCTTAAAGTGAAATAGCCCCGAAGCATGGACTCGTTTCTACATTCGAACAACAAACCATCAGATGCAGCACTTTCTAGTGAACTTAGGTAGGTAAACTCATCTATAGGTCTACCGGCATCCTCCGAAATAGATTTCAGAGTAAGAAGATCTAACTCAAGATATTCGTTCATGTGACTCCATACTGCTAACGCCCAATTAAGGGGTGAACAACGCCTTCCCCAGACCTAAAGCATTGTGCCATAAACACTAAATTTGAAGTAGAAGCAAAAATGCCGAGCGTTGTGAATCCCTCTTAAATTGCTTGTATGGATAATAAGCTCTCCAATCGGGTAAAGTGAGACCCAGACTTTAGCTGCAACTAAAGTTCTTCTATCGGATAGTTCGATTAAATGATGGCTCCTCTATCGAGAGACCGGTAACAAGTACGAACGTCAGATAGAACTCCAAGCACCACACTCGAATAGTCTTCTGGGTCTCGAGCCCGCA